>VOFK01003141.1_pt1 | contig 52247 bp, 71 predicted proteins | sample 5384121 | NCBI WGS metagenome assembly VOFK01 (sample SAMN12384730, study PRJNA508395) | human gut metagenome | isolation source: healthy gut J | host: Homo sapiens | reverse complement strand
GAATAGGGGCTGCGGTCATTATCCTATGCTGAGATTCATATTTTTGATTTCGAAGTTTGCGGCCCAAGGCAACACCAGCAGGATAATACAGGGGAATACGGTAGCATCCGCGGAAGCATCGGGTTGCGCAGTAACTGCTTGAATTCTTTTTTTCTAATAAATACTTTATCATATCTTCGGAACTTATTCTAATCGTTTGTTAAACTTTTTTGGCTGATGATTAAAGGACAACAGCCATCAGCATAAAGTATACCCATTTCTCTCTGTGCAAACTGATACCCAATCCTTCAATCATGATTTTTCTTGATTCCGACAATATACCATCTGGCAGGGATGACATTTGAAATCAGCTGTAAGGAAGAGGCATATTCTCGATGGGGAATATCATGCCGGAAAGTAGAACGGTAGGCATCATCAATTACCATTCGAAAAACAGCATGGCTTCCCACTTGGGTACGGGCGATAGGCAAAACCAATAATCCCAGCAGCAAGGGGTACGTGAAGATCTGCAGAGCAAAGCCAACGAAAAAAAAGACTGCCTGCTACGGAACATGTACCCAAACAGACAGCTTACAACAGAATTGTAAACGGAATTGACGCATGACAGCACAAAGTAAGGTACCACTTTTGGCTATAATCATCATAGCGGACGTGGGGAGATACCAACATGCTAAATATTTTGGTTTTTACTTCCATGAGGAGATAATAGAGATGGAAGTCATCATGGCGCATATCCAGCATTAAAGTGGTCATTACTCCGGCACAAAATTGTAGGCGCTTTACTTTGGTTGTACAGCAACTTTATTTGGGGGATAATCTGTATGGGTGATTGTTGTTGCATGATCCGGCTTTCGTTGATAATCTGCAATAATATTGGATGCATGTAAGAGGTCAGTATGGTAGCATTGTTGGGATCTGGTGGTATCGGCTATCAGTTGTACTCGGGGGCTGCGGTATGCCACAGATTGTTATCGAAACCGGCCTCAAAACACAATGATCAGGTCTGAACTGCTTTTCCGAGTGTTTCCTCTATCTCGTTGTTGTCACTTTGTATCTTGTTGACATTGAAATAGTCACTGGCATCCAGTTTGTCGATGATTTGCCGGGTGGATAAGCATCTTTTGAGAAATCAGCACAGCTACTTTTATCATTCTTCTTTAGGTGGTGATGGCAAAACCAGAAAAGAAATAATTTGTACGACAGGCATACCTAATAATATCAGCATCGTCCGGAGGTCCCAAAGTGAAAAATGTGATAGAATTCTTTTCACACGAATGATATAAATTGTTCATTCTCTTTTTTCTTTATCTTTTTTCAACTTCTACAGCCTTTGTTGCCAACTGTCTGAATACTTCATCCATATCTTGGGCATGAAACCGTTCTTTTAACTGCTTGTGTCCAGTGCTTTGATTTTTCCATCCACCATCATTGAAATCAAGCCATAGGTATTCCGCTTCATCCATAGTGGGGTGGTAACGAAGACGGTGATTCCCTGTTCTGCCGCCTGATAAATCAATTCCCAGAACTGACGGCGTGGCAGGGTCTACCCCCTCCTGTCGGTTCATCTCAGAAAACGATCTTCGGCTCATGGAAAATAGCTACCGAGAAAGCCAGCTTTTTGTTTCCATCCCAGGGGAAGTGACCGACCAATGTTTCTTCTCATTCAAGGAGCTTCTAATTGTTCCAGCACCTTTGTCTGTTTTTTCAGCGATCTCCTTGTCACTCATTCCATAAATCCTTTGCATATAGCCGGATGTTCTCCCCTTTTCACTTTTAAATCTTCATACAGTGAGAACTTCTTGGCTCATATCCGATCTTCTTTTAACTCTGCCGTATTGCGTGGCTATGTCAAAGCCCGCTACTGTACCTTTCCCCATTGTAGGCTTGTGATAAACCGCATAACATGCGCATGGCTGTTGTTTTTCCGCACCATTAGCACCTAGGAAACCAAAAATCTCTCCCTGTCTCACTTTGAATGAGATATGGTCCACTGCCGTGAAATTGCCGAATTGTTTGGTCAAGCCTTCTACTTCTATGGCGTATCGCCCGGTGACTTGCGGCTCATTAAAAGAGAGCCCTTCAGGAGAAAGGATCGAACTGAACTGTTGAAGAATACGGTCCGGAGTGTCAATGCCTTGAATCTTTCCTTCACGGATAAATGCAATACGGTCACAGCATTTCATCTCGTTCAGGTAAGGTGTTGCCGCAATGATGGTAAGACCTTCTTGTTTCAATTTCAGCAGCATGTCCCAAAACTCCTTTCTGGATACAGGGTCCACACCGGTGGTAGGTTCGTCCAAGAACAGTATGGAAGGCCTGTGAATCAATGCGCAACTCAGAGCCAGCTTTTGTTTCATGCCGCCGGATAGTTTTCCGGGCACGCCGGTGTTTGAAAAAGGTTCTATTTGTTGGTAGATACCCCTTTACCAATGCGTAGTTCTCCCGGATAGTGGTATTGAAAAGCGTGGCAAAGAAAGTGAGATTCTCTTCTACGGACAAATCCCATCATAAGGAAAAAACGTCCCGGCATATATCCTGCCTGCCGGCGTATCTCTTTGTAATTCTTCACCACATCCTGCCCGCAGACTTCCGCTTTTCCTTCATCGGCTAGCACCAATGTGGTGAGAATGCGGAAAAAGAGTAGTCTTTCCTGCACTTGTCCGGTCCGATAAGCCTCGAAGATTTCTCCTGCCTCACCCTCAAAGCATACATCTTTCAGGGCTTGAACTCACCGTAGCTTTTGTATTAACTCCTTGACAGAAACGATATAACTAATAAGTCTCTTATTTATTTCTTCATTTCTCCGTACCAATCTTGATGTATCCGTCATTCTTTACTGCTATCTTTGTGGCGTATACCAGATTGGCGCGTTCGTCACGTGTCTGGATTTGTTTTTAGGGGTGAATTCCGGATTTGTCTGAAATCAGGTGATTGTCCCTTCGTATTCGACGGTCATCTTTCCCTAAATCCAGAAAAACACTTTACTTTATCTCCCATAATTTCAGTTGGGATAATTGATCGGCGGTGATATAGGCGCGTAAAAAAAAAGATGTTGTACATCCGCCACTTTAAAAAAGGTTTTCCTTGCGTGGCCAGCCCCCCGGCTTCGGCATATTTTGTGCCAGTACTGTTCCGCAAATCGGACTGGTAATGTGACATTTGGTGAAGCTGCTGTGGTCATCCAGTTGCTACTTGGCTTCGTAGGCCGAGCTTTCTTCTGTGATTTCTGCTTCCTCTGTGATGCTGGAGACGCTGCTGGGAAAGCTGGGTCTCCAGCTCCACGAGTACGCCAACGGACTGGACGGCAGTCCCGTCCGCCCGGCGGGCCAGCAGGAGCCGGTGAAATCCGTGGGCAACGGCACCACCTTCCCCAAAAACCTCACCCGCTGGGAGGAGGTGCAGCGTGGTCTGGCGGTGCTGTCCGACAGCGTGGCCATGCGGCTGCGGCAGCAGGGGCTGTACTGCGGCGGCGTGTCCGTGTCCCCTGCGGAACGCCCAGTTCCGCACCGTGTCCCGGCAAATGCGGCTCCCGGCCCCCACCCACTTGATGAAGGATATCTGGCAGGCGGCCATGGAGCTGACCCGGCGGCTGTGGAAGGCCCCGGAGCCGGTACGGATGCTCACCGTCACCGCCCTGTATATCACCGACAGCGCCGACTCCTTCCAGCAGCTGGATCTGTTGAGGCCCCGGTAGTCACCCAGCAGCAGGAAAAGCAGGAGAAGCTGGAGCGCACCATGGACGCCATCCGTGGAAAATACGGCCGGGCTTCCATCTCCTTCGGCCTGCCGGGAGAGGAGCGGGCCGGCTGGGACGACTGACCCATAGCGCCGCACAGGGGCAGGGGCCATCCCCAAGCTCCCAACCTCAGATCCGTTCCCCTGAGAACCATTTCATCCAGTACAGCGTAAAAAGCATGGCTGCATAAAAAGCGCAGCCGCATAAGAATGTGGCCGTATAGAATATCGCCGTGTAAGACGCAGCTGCGTAAAATGTGCCTGCGTAAAGGGTTCAGCTGCGTAAAAGCGTGACTGTGTAAAGGCTTCGTCCGCATAGAAAAGCATGACAGCGCAAAAGCACGACCGCATGAAAGGACTGCACAAAAGAGTGGCCGCATAAGCGGTACAGAGGCGTACTGCATAAAAACATGGCCGCATAGGCGGTATAAAAAATAATCAGAGCAAAAGAGACGCCCCGCAGTGTCGTTTTTCAATGCCCGGCCTTGGATCACAAAATGGCTTACAGCTTCTCCCGAACCTTGGCGGCCTTGCCGACACGGTCACGCAGGTAGTAGAGCTTGGCACGACGGACATAGCCGTGGCGCACGGTCTCCACCTTCACGATAGAGGGAGAGTGAACGGGGAACACCTTCTCCACGCCCACGCCGTAGGAGATACGACGGACGGTGAAGGTCTCCTCGATGCCGCCGTGCTTCTTGGCAATGACGGTACCCTCGAACACCTGAACACGCTCACGGGCGCCTTCCTTGACCTTCACGTGGACACGGACAGTATCGCCCACTTCCACCTGAGGCACGTCATTCTGCAGCTGCTTTTCATTCAGTGCTTTGATGAGATCCATGGATTTTTCCTCCTAAATTATAGGCGTTCATGCCGTCATTTCCGTGGCGCCCCACCTTTTTCGGGACACCGGCGACAGAGGACCGCCCTTTTCATGCCATAGTAGAATATCACAGATGTCCGCCAAATGCAAGCATTATTTCCTGTTTTGACAAAAAAGTATCGAAATAGGCTCAACAATCCCATTTCCTTATTCATCCATGTACGCCAGCATGATACGGTCGAAAATCACGTATCCTCCTGCAAAAAGATCCCGCAGTTCATACAGCCGCAGCCGGGCGGATGCGTCCGTGGGGTCTTGGGCCAGAGGCTCCATCACGGCGATGAGCTAGATGGGCCTTGGCTCCCTCCGGGTGCAGCAGCTGCCCGTAAACGGCGCTGCATACGGCATCGCTCCCCTGCTCCGGCAAAGGGCGCAGGCCTGCTGGAAGGTTCGGAAAGCAGCCACGCCGCCCCAATCATCGCCATCATCCTCGTGGGCCTGATAGTCCGAAAAGCGGGTACAGGTCTCTGCCGCCCGGGCGGGCCAGCGTCACAAGGTCTGAATGGTCCCGCCGTGCTCCTTGCCACAGGAGACAGAACACCATGGTGGCCAACGTCGTCAGGGACAGCAAAACTAAGGGCCGTCGCTTCATCAGGGCATCCGCCTCTGTTTCTCTGTCCCCATTGTGCCAAAAAGTACCGGAGCCGTCCATCAAAACGTCCACTGATGCGTCCGCTATATGTCCGCAATCCGTCCATTTTTTTACGGGCAAAGATCACGCCCGGAGGGAAAAAGCATCCCTCCGGGTGGTACAGCTTTTCTACCGGAAAATTTCCCCTGCCTCGTCCAGCAGCTCCCGGCGGCGGACCCGAACAAAGTCCGGGGACAGGTCCGGCCGGTAGCGGGCGATAGCCTTTTCCAGCAGTTGGGGGTTCAGGCCGGGGTTCTGCGCCCGGACCGTTACCGCCGCCCGGAGAAGATTCTCCTCCTCCGCAAAGGCGATGCTCCGGATCATGGGGGCAATATCCACCTCCGCCAGCTGCTTGCGCTTGGTGCGCTTTTCGATCAGCAGCTCCGGGCGGTGAAACAGCTCCGTCAGCGCCTCTGCGGCGCCCTCCTGCACACCGTGGTCGTACTCCAGCTCCATATCCGCCTGCAAAATACGCCAGCTCCCGCACCGGGCGCTTGGCCTCGTAGCAATCCAGCACCCGCAGCCCCTCCGGCAGGCCCTCGTTGAGCTTTTCGGCAATGCCGCTGCCGTCGGTATCCTGCGTCACCTCGAAGTCCAGCAGCTCGCAGTCGCTGGACTGGGCCACCGGCAGGGGCAGCACGATGGAGATGATGGGGTGGGGATGGAAGCCCTGGGAGTGTTGATATCCAGCTCCGTCCGGGGAAAGGCCCGCTGCACCGTCCGCAGCAGATCCAGATTGGAGATATAGGCCGCCGGGCCCCTCCTTCACAATCAGAAGCCGCAGCTTAGACATCGCACTTCCCCCCTACCAGTCGATTGGCGCCGCAGCCCTTGCAGTGGGTGCGGCAATCCGGGGTGGTGACCCCGGCAAAGGCACGCTCCCGCTCCCGCCAGAGATAGCTCTCCGTGACGCCGCTGGAGATCATGGCCCAGGGCATCAGCTTCGTCCTTTTCCCGGGTGCGGTTGGCGTAAAAATGGGGGTCCAGCCCGCACTGGTCAAAGGCCTCCAGCCAGCGGTCCAGGGAGAAATACTCCTCCCACGCGTCCAGCTTGGCCCCCTTGCGCCAGGCGGTCTCCAGGACCTTGCACATCCGCCGGTCGCCCCGGGCCAGCACAGCCTCCAGAAAGCTGGTGTCGGAGTCGTGCCAGTTATAGGTGACGGTTTTGGTCTTGATGGCCTCCCGCAGCAAGGCCACCCGCCGCTCATACTCCTCCTTGGAGATCTGCGGCTCCCACTGAAAGGCCGTGTGGGGCTTGGGAACGAACCAGGATGTGGAGACGGTGATGCGGACGCCCCGGTTCTTATTGCTGGCACTCTCCCGCCATGTATGCATGACACGGGCCGCCAGATCGGCAATGCCCAGCACGTCCTCGTCGGTCTCCGTGGGCAGGCCCAGCATGAAGTACAGCTTCACAGCGTTGTAGCCCCCCGGCAAAGGCCGTGCGGCAGGAGGCCAGCAGGTCCTCCTGGGTGACGTTCTTGTTGATGACGTCCCGCAGCCGCTGGGTCCCGGCCTCCGGGGCGAAGGTCAGGCCGCTTTTGCGGCCCTTGGCCAGGCGCTCCATCAGGCTCATGGAGAAGTTATCCGCCCGCAGACTGGGCAGAGAGAGATTCACGTGCCGCTGCTGGCAGAAGGGCTCCAGCTCATCGCACAGCTCCGTCAGCGGCGGATAGTCGCTGGTGGAGAGGCTGGACAGCGTCACCTCCTGATATCCGGAGTCGTTGCAGGCCTCCACGCCGTACCGGGCGCAAAGCTCCCGGCTGCGGTTGCGGACCGGGCGGTACACATACCCCGCCTGACAGAACCGGCAGCCCCGGATGCAGCCCCGGAACAGCTCCAGCATCACCCGGTCCTGGACGATCTCCGTGGAGGGGACGATGGTCTTGGTGGGGAAAAAGGACTTGTCCATGTCCCGGACGATGCGCTTGGTCACCACCGCCGGGGCCCCGTCCCGGGGGGTGATGGCGGCCACGGTGCCGTCATCGTGATATGTCACCTCGTACAGGCTGGGGACGTAGATGCCCGGCAGCTGGGCGGCGGCCCGAAGAAACGCCTCCTTGGTCCAGCCCTCCCGGCGGGCCTTGCGGTGCAGCTCCACTAACTCCACGGTGATGTCCTCCCCCTCCCCCAGACTCACCAGATCGATGAAGTCGGCGATGGGCTCAGCGTTATACATGGCGGTACCGCCGGCGATGACCAGCGGGGTCAGGGCCGTGCGGTCTGCGCTGTGGATGGGAATGTTTGCCAGGTCCAGCATATTCAGGATGGCGGGAAAGGCCATCTCATAGCCCACGGAGAAGGCCACGATGTCAAAGTCCGTGATAGGCTCTCCGGATTCCAGGGCGAACAGGGGCATCCCCGCCCGGCGCATCTCCTCCTCCATGTCGCCCCAGGGGGCGAACACCCGCTGGCACCACACGCCCTCCATGTTGTTCATCACACCGTAGAGAATCCGCATGCCCAGGTTGGACATGCCGATCTCATAGGTGTCCGGGAAGCAGAAGGCAATGCGGGTATCCACCTGGGCCGGGTCCTTCTTCACGGCGTTGTATTCCCCGCCCACGTAGCGGCAGGCTTCTGCACCCGGGGCAGGATGCGCTCCAATCGTTTATCCACGGTAAGTTCTCCTTTATGTATGCTTTTTGCGGCGGAGGAAGGACCAGTCGCCCTCCATGATGAACAGGCTCAGCAGCATCAGGGCCGCGCCGATATAGCCCCGCAGAGACAGTACCTCCCCGGTCATGACAAAGGCCACCATGGAGGCAAACACCGGCTCCAGGGTAAAGATCAGGCCCACATGGCTGGCGGTGGTATACTGCTGCTGCACGGACTGGATGACAAAGGCCACCCCCGAGCAGAAAATTCCCAGAAACAGCGCCGCCGCCCAGGTCCTGCCGGAGGTGGGCAGATGCACCGGTTCCCCCAGCACCAGGGCCAGGGCTAAGGTCACGATGCCCACCACCGCCAGCTGACACACCCCCAGGCCCAGGGGGTCCACCCGGGGATCCCGGACGGCCTTCTCCGTGATCAGCAGGTCCACGGCGTAGCACAGGGGGGTGATGAGGCAGATCAGGTCCCCGGAGGCGGGCCGCAGCTCCCCGTTCAGGGTCAGCAGGGCCATGCCCACCGTGCACACCACCAGCGCCGCCCCCAGCTTCCAGCCGGGCCGCTGCCGGAAGAACAGAAAGCCCAGCAGCGGGGCGAAGATCACCTGCAGGGCGCAGATGAACGCGGCGTTTGACAGGGAGGTGCGGGTGATGCCGTAGTTATAGGCCACATAGGTCCCCGCCAGGGCCAGACCCACGATGAGGCTGTACCATAGGGTGGTGCGGTTGATGTGGACCACGTGCTTCCAGAAAATCAGCCCCAGCACCAGAAACGCCACAATAAAGCGGAAGGCGTTCAGGGTCATGGGCGGCAGATCCGCCAGGCAGATATCCGTCAGGTAATAGCTGGCGCCCCAGAAAAAGGTGGTCATCACCAGCAGCAGGTCGGCGCGGCGTTGCTTGTTCATGTCTGTGTTCTCTCCTACCGAAAATCTTCACTAACATCCCATTATACCACAGATCATCCGGCAAGAAAACAGCTTTTTTCGCTTTTTGCGGCTATTTCCACAGGCCCACATACCCCTCGTCGTGGAGCTGCTTGACAAACAGCAGCGCCATAGGCAGCAGGATCATCCCCGCCACGCCCAAGGCCCGGAACCCGGCGTACATGGCCGCCAGAGCCGCCAGGGGAGGCAGTCCCGCCTGGGCGGCCATGACCTTGGGCTCCAGAAGGCTGCGCACGGCGGAGATCACCGCATACAGGGCCGCCAGAGCCACCGCCCGGGGAGCCTGCCCCGCCAGCAGACACACCGCCGCCCATGGCAGCAGCACCGTGCCGGTGCCGAATACCGGCAGGGCGTCCACCAGCGCGGTAACGGCGGCCAGCAGCAGGGCATACCGCTGGCCCATCAGCAGGAATCCCGCCAGCAGCTGGCAGAAGGTGACCCCCAGCAAAATCGCCTGGGCCCGGCACCATTTCCCCAGGGTGGACAGCAGATTGGCCTTGACCCCTCTGGCCCGGTCCAGCCGGTGCCCCAGCTGCCGCCGGAAAAAGGCCATCACCCGGGGGTAGCTGCCGGCGGTGAAGAACACCGCCAGGGCCGTGGTGCCGCAGAACAGGAACACCCCCGGCAGGGCGGCGGCCGCAGGGCCGCCGCCGCTGTGATGCAGGCCCCGCTGGCCCGCTGGGCCGCTCCGCCGCCAGGGTCCCCAGCAGGGCGGGGACCTCCTCCAGCCAGCTCCGCAGCCCCTGGGGACAGGCGGCGCAGAAGTCCTCCAGCCGCTGCCGCAGGTTCTCCGTCATGCCCGGCAGCCCCGCCAGAAGCCCGGGGAGCTGCCCCAGCAGCTCCGCCGCCTGGCGGATCAGCTGCCACACGATCACCGCCGCCAGCGCCAGTATGGCCCCGGTGACGGCGATGGTCACCACCGCCGCCGTAAACCCCCGCTTCAGGCCCATCCGGCGGCGGCACCAGGCGATCACCGGCTCCACCGCCGCCGCCAGGGCCAGGGCCAGCAGAAACGGCAGCAGCCACCGCAGCAGATACCGCACCCCCAGCCACAGCAGCACCGCCCACTACGGCCCAATAGGCAGTCCGCACCAAAAAAGCCCGCTGCTTTTCCTGCATTTTTGTATGCTCCCTCCCACGAAAACAGTTGTGTTTTGTCAAACAACATGGTATGATAATGGCCAAAAGAAACGGCGGGGCCGCGTCTCCGCCGGACACATCAGCGGAGGTTTACGGCCATGAGCAATCAGAAGTATTACATCGTATCGGCAGAGGCCCTGCCGGAGGTATTCGTCAAGGTGGCGGAGGCCCGCCGGATGCTCCAGGTGGGCGAGGCGGCTACCGTGGGCGAGGCGGCCCGGATGGTGGGCATCAGCCGCAGCGCCTTTTACAAGTATAAGGACGCCGTGCAGCCCTTCCAGGACATGAAGGCCGGCCACATCATCACGTTTTACGCCCTGCTGAAGGACAACCCCGGCGTGCTGTCCAACTTCCTGTCTATTTTTGCCAATTCCGGCGCAAATATTCTCACCATCAACCAGACCATCCCCACCAACGGCTGCGCCGGCGTCACCATCTCCGCCGAGACCCGGGACATGGTGGAGGATCTGGAGTCCATGATGACCCGCATCTCCGCCGCCGAGGGCGTGCTGAAGTTCGAGGTCCAGGCCGCCTGACGCCGATTATAAGCGTATACATCAATATGCGCGGATAGAATGACCCCGCCTGAAAAGCCTCGCAGAGTTTGCCGCCCGCAGGCGGCAGACTGCAAGCCTTTTGCCAAAAAGGGCAAAGCCCTTTTTGGCAAACAAAACCCCGCTCTGCCATCCGGCAGGGCGGGGTTCTGTTTTATTCTGTGTTTGTTTACTTTTTCTTGCCGCCGTGGGTAGCCTTCATGCGCTTTTCGTGGTTGAGGATGGTCTTGCGGATGCGCAGGCTCTCGGGTGTGACCTCCAGCAGCTCGTCGTCGGCCAGAAACTCCAGGCACTGCTCCAGGCTCAGCTTCCGGGGCGGCACCAGGCGCAGGGCCTCGTCGGAGCCGGCGGCCCGCATATTGGTCAGCTGCTTCTTCTTGCAGACGTTCACGGTAATGTCCTCCTGCTTGGGGGACACGCCCACGATCATGCCCTCATACACCTTGACGCCGGGACCGATGAACAGGGCGCCGCGCTCCTGCGCGTTGAACAGGCCGTAGCTGACGGACTCGCCGGTCTCGAAGGACACCAGAGAGCCGGTGTTGCGGCGGCTGAGGTCGCCCTTATAGGGGGCGTAGCTGTCGAACACGGAGGCCATGATGCCCTCGCCCTGGGTGTCGGTCAGGAACTCGTTGCGGTAGCCGAACAGGCCCCGGGCGGGGACCAGGAACTCCAGCTTCATGCGGCTGCCCACGGGGGTCATCTCGATCAGGTCGCCCTTGCGGGAGCCCAGCTTCTCGATGACCGCACCCACGGACTCGCTGGGCACGTCGGCCACCAGCCGCTCGATGGGCTCGCACTTCTTGCCGTCGATGGTGCGGTACAGCACCCGGGGGGGCGACACCTGGAACTCATAGCCCTCCCGGCGCATGGTCTCAATGAGGATGGACAGACTCATTTCGCCACGGCCCGCCACGTTGAAGGCGTCGGTGGCGCCATCCAGCTCCGTCACCCGCAGGGACACGTCCTTCAGGGTCTCCCGGAACAGGCGGTCCCGCAGCTGGCGGGAGGTGACGAACTTGCCCTCGCGGCCGGCATAGGGAGAGTCGTTGACGGAGAAGGTCATCTCCATGGTGGGGGCGGAAATTTTCACAAAGGGCAGAGGCTCCACGCACTCCGGGGCGCAGATGGTGTCGCCGATGGTGATGTCGCCGATGCCGGACATGGCGATGATATTGCCGGCGGTGGCCTCGGTGATGGGCTGCTTGCCCAGGCCCTGGAACTCGTACATGGACACGGCCTTGGCCTTCTTGGCCGGGGCGTCGGGGTCGTGATAGTTGCACACGGCGATTTCCTGATTCTGCTTCAGGACGCCGCGCTCCACCCGGCCGATGGCGATGCGGCCCACGAACTCGTTATAGTCGATGGAGGACACCAGCATCTGGAAGGGCTGATCCAGGTCCGCTTCGGGGGCGGGGATGTAGCTGAGGATGGTGTCGAACAGGGGCTTGAGGTCCGTGCCCGGCACGTCGGGGGAGTAGGAGGCGGTGCCCTTCCGGCCCGAGCAGAACAGCATGGGGGAGTCCAGCTGCTCGGGGGTGGCGTCCAGATCCATCAGCAGCTCCAGCACCTCGTCCATGACCTCGTGGATGCGCTGGTCGGGGCGGTCGATCTTGTTGACGACCACGATGACCCGGTGGCCCAGCTCCAGCGCACGGGAGAGGACGAAGCAGGGTCTGGGGCATGGGGCCCTCGGCGGCGTCCACCAGCAGGATGACGCCGTTGACCATCTTCAGGATGCGCTCCACCTCGCCGCCGAAGTCGGCGTGGCCCGGGGTGTCCACGATGTTGATCTTGGTGTCGCCGTACTGGATGGCGGTGTTCTTGGCCAGGATGGTGATGCCCCGCTCCCGCTCCAGGTCGTTGGAGTCCATGACCCGCTCCACGGTGGCCTGGTTCTCCCGGTAGACGCCGCCCTGCTTGAGCATCTGGTCCACCAGGGTGGTCTTGCCGTGGTCCACGTGGGCGATAATGGCTACGTTTCTCAGTTTTTCGTTCTGCAAAGGAAAAACCCCTTTCTTTTGGGTATAAAACTTCATGCGTGAGCACTGCACCACGAAAATGCGCAAATGTTAGTGCATGAAGTTTTTGTGCATCATTTCCGGTTGCCCCACAGGGGCGAGGAAATGGCATTTCTTGTTTTGCTATGCTTTTGCATAGCAAAATTCATGCACTGTGCGGCGCACCACGAAAACAGGCAAACTCTTCTGTGCATGAAGTTTTGTGCATCATTCCCGGTTGCCCCGAAGGGGCGAGGGAATGGCACATTCTATTTTTTGCTATGCTTTTTGCATAGCAAATCTCTCAACCTTTACATTATATGCCCTGATTTTTTCAATTGCAAGAACTTTTTGCGAATTCCGGCGTTTTTGTTGAGAGTATCATTAAATGCAGAAGAAACCGTTGCGGTTTTTCCTGCATTATTTTTTTATCCGAAGGCAGGCGGAAGGAGGTTAAAACATTGAACGGATACAGTTATTTGACGCTGGAACAGCGCCGCGAGATCGAAAGAATGTATGCAGAGGGTGAACGCGTTGTTGACATTGCCGCCCGTCTGAAAAGGAGCGCCGCCGCTATCTACGAAGAGTTGAAGCGCGGCTATACGGGAGAGTTTGATGGCTACGCCCGCCCGAAGTACAGCGCCGATCTTGCACAAGCGACGGTGCAAGAGAATTTCCGGCGCAGAGGAAACCGACGCGGCGCGAATTGCTGAAATACGAAAGGAGCTATTCAATATGAAAAAAGGATTTCACGCAAAGGAGTTCGACGGAATGACTTTCGGAATGGAGGTTGAAACCGGAACGAAGGCGTATGAAAACTTCAAAAAATCCGTGAAGGACGAAACGGCGTATTCGATATTCGGCGATCCGCTTCAAGTGCTGACCGTTCCGCATACGGCGGTGGCGGCAATCATGCAAGAAGCACATTGGCTTGTATCGGAAGGAAGGTACATCAATAAGTTTTATATCGAAGGCTTCAAAAGGAACGAAGAAATCTATATCAAGTATTCGGACGTTCCTATTGATTTCAGAACAAGAAAATGGGAAGGGAGTGTTTCGGAATGAGCAAAGGCAATACAACAGCGTTTGACGCTATCACGAAGGACAAGCCCACGCTGGCGGGCTTCCTTCGTTCCCTTCCTTGCATTGAAGCGCCGTGGGACGCGGCTTTTCAGAAGCGTTATTGCTCTTCCTGCACGGCGGAGAATTGCGACGCTTGCGCGAACGAGCAGTTCCGGAACAATCCGGAATGGTGGCTTTCCCTTCCGGCGGCGGAGGTGGAGCAATGACGGCGGAACGGGCGCGCGGAGCGCTTGCCGTCCTGCAAGACGCGGACGGGAAGTTTATTTGCGAAGTGCCTTGCGGTTACATAGTCGAGCAGACAGCCAGCGCACACAAGCCCCGGCGGATACAGGCACAACGACGGCGGCGGGCAATGCTTCGCCGTCGCGTCGCCCTTACGGTTGCGTTGCTGACCGTCGCCGCCCTTCTTGCGGCGCTTATGCCGTGGAGCGGGAGCGGTGCGGCGGACAAGCCGAAGGATACGACCGCCGGAACGCTTGAAGAGGTACACCAGCCGACCGCCGCTCTTCTTCCTTCGAGCGGGACGGTGGCGGGATATGTGCCGAACGCGGCGGAGGTTGAAGCCCTTGCGAAGCTGATCTACGGCGAAGCGGGGATCGTTCCTTCTACGACGGAGCAAGCGGCGGTTGTATGGTGCGTTCTGAACCGCGTTGACGATCCGCGCTTCCCCGACACGGTGCTGGAGGTTATCGAAGCGCCCTATCAGTTCAGCGGCTATGATCCCGAATATCCCGTGAAAGAGGAATTCGCCCTTCTTGCGGCGGACGTGCTGACACGATACCGCGCGGAGCGGGACGGCGAAAAAAACGTCGGGCGGGTGCTTCCGGCGGAATACTGCTTCTTCACGGGCGACGGGCGGCGCAATCACTTCACAACGGAATGGAAAAGTACGGATTGCTTCGGCTGGACGCTTGAAAGCCCGTACACAGATTGAAAGGAGCGGCACACATGAAGGACAACAAAAGCGGCTGGCAGTTCCCGAAGGCGCTTGAAATTATCAAGTGCAAGGAAGGCAACAAAGAGTTTATGAAGGAGCGTCCGGCGCGTCGCCCGTTCGGAAACACCGTGCTTATTTGCGAATATCCGATCGACGACACGGCGGCGGAAGAGCCGAACGCGAAGTTGATTACATGGCGGCTTGCGAAGCGCGCCGCGCGGGACTTCTTGCGCGTTTCCTTTATGCCTTCGGCTATCGTATCGGCGGCGACGCATGGCGGGAAAACCGCCGTCCGCGTCTACGGTAAATATTAAATCACACGAAAGGAGCTATTCAATTATGTTCAGCAAGAAAAAGACAGAATGCCGCGTTTGCGGTTATCGCTTCACACCGGAGCGGGAAAACATCTACACGGCGGAAGAACCGCGTTCTATGGCGGATATGCTGACGAAAGCGCCGACGCGCTTTTCGGCGGTTGATTGCCCGATTTGCGGTTGTCAAATCGCGCTGGCGATCCGCGTTCCCCGCGTTGACATTTCGGACAATGCGGAACGGCACGACGCGGACGCGCTCAACATTCCCGCTTCACCGTATCCGGACGGGGACAAAGGCGTTATGGCTTGCCCGAATTGCGGAAGCGGTGAATATCTGCACAACGCAGACGAAAACGAAAACGCTTTTTGCGGGCAATGCGGACAGGCTATCAAGTGGGGGTGCGAAGATGAAGATTAAAAGTATCGCCGCTATCTGCAAGAAGAACAAGAATATTGCAATCTTCGAGCGGTACAGCGACGACGGCGACATATTAACGCAGTACATCGGCGACGGATCGGCGGTTTATCCGGTTGTCGGGCTTCCCCAGCTTGACAAAGAAAGCCTTTTGACGATCTTCGACGTTCCGGAGAAAGACCGCGATAATTACTTCGTGAAAACGCTGGGCGTTCCGGTGGGTATCAGCTTCGAGGACACAGACGAAACGGAAAGGCACGTCGAGCGGCAAGGAATTTCGATCATCTATTCCGGACGAACCTTGAAGCCGATCCGCACAACGCGCGGGCTGGTATTCATCGAAAGCCGCTATCTTTCGCCCGTTGCTGACGTGCTGGACGTGCTGGAGCTTTACGAACGCCGCACGGCGGAGGGAGCGCCCTACATCGTCGCGAAGGCGGGCTTCCTGCTTCAAGCGGTGATTATGCCTTATGACGTTATCAATCAGCAGTTCGTGGAGAGCTTGCAGAGCTTAACGCGGGAATGCGAATTTTCCCTTTCTGAAAAGGAACGCAGGGAACGCGAAGCCCGCGACCGCTTCACATTCACAGAGCCGGAACAATGTTCCTTGAACGTCGATCCGGACACGGGCGAGGTTGTCGAGGAAAGCGAGGTGGCGGACGAATGAACGCGGCGCTTCTATCCTCTAAAAATATGTGCTGGTGTACGCCGCAAGACTTCTTCGACAAGCTGAACGCCGAATTCGGCTTCGTGCTTGATCCGGCGGCGACCGACAAGACGGCGAAATGCTCTTTGTATTACACGCCGGAAACGGACGGGCTTTCGCAAAGCTGGGATCGCGGCGGCGCGGTATTCTGCAATCCGCCTTACGGACGCGAGATCGGCAAGTGGGTTCAAAAGGCTTTCGAGGAAGCGCGGGGGGGGTATCCGATTGTTTTACTTATCCCAGCGCGGACGGATACGACATATTTTCACGATTACATTTACGGGAAAGCGGAAATCCGCTTCGTGCGCGGACGGCTACGGTTCACGGACGACGACGGGAACGCCGCCGATCCCGCGCCCTTCCCTTCAATGGTAGTTATCTATAACGGGGAGCGGGTGAAGGAATGAGCGATAAAAAGAAATGCCCGTTTTGCGAAGCGATCGCGCTTCAACGGTTCATCGAAGAACACCACAGCAAGCCCGCAGGGTTCGGAATGGCTCTATCCGCCGCGCTTGTTTCCTACGCAGTAGTAAACGGGCGCAAATGCGGACGGACAACGGATTACATGAAGGACGGCAAGGGCTACCCGCTCAATTATTGCCCTTCGTGCGGAAAGCGGGTGAAGAATGAATAACCGACAGGAAAAGCCGCCCTTGAAGTGCTTGCTGGGCATTGATCCGGAGAAAACGCAGAAATGCAAGCCTTCGGGATGCGCTTCTTGCGGCTGGGAAGCGGCAGAAGCCGCGCGGCGGCGGGAGTACGTGAAGGAACACGGCTTGACGCTATGCGCCGACGGCTTCCGGCGGCTGATTATCAAGAAGGAGAACGACATGGCAACACCTTATAAGGAATGCCCGCATTGCGGCGCACATCTTGACAGCGGCGAAAAATGCGATTGCCGCGCGGCGGAAGCCGACGGCAACGCCGAAAAAGAATTGAAAGAGAGGACAAAGGACAATGACAATTAACGAGTTCGCGGCAGAGGTTCACAAGAACGCCGTTGACCACGGATGGTGGGAAGGCGAAAGAACGTTTCCGGAGATCGTGGCGCTTATTCATTCGGAGGTATCCGAAGCGCTGGAGGAATACCGCGACGGGAAACCGCTTCTTTATTTCCCCTGCAACGCTGGCGGCGTTTGTTGCGAAGAGGACGGAAGCGCGAATTGCGGAAGCCGCCCTTATGATCCGGAAAATCCGAACGCCCGTTGTTCCGCGCAGAGCAAAAAGCCCGAAGGGATCGCGGCGGAGCTTGCCGACGTGATTATTCGCGTTCTTGATTATTGCGCGTATGCCGGAATTGACATTGAAAACGTGCTGGAGGTAAAGCACGAATACAACAAAAGCCGCCCGTATCGACACGGCGGCAAGAAGTGTTAATCATGGCGGAGCGGGTGAACCACCCGCCGCATTACAACGCGGGCGGGATTGAGTGTATCGACGCGCTGGAAGCCGCGACAAGCGGGCTTCAAGGTATCGAAGCCTTTTGCACAGCGAACGCGATCAAGTATTTGTGGCGCTGGAAGCTGAAAAACGGTGAAGAGGACTTGCAAAGGCGGTTTGGTATATCAACAGACTTATTCAACGAGCGGGCGCAGACAGCGCCGCAGGAAAGGAGCTATTCAATATGAAAGAGAACAAACACGGCTTCGAGCCGAAACAGGAATTCACAATGGGCGGGATCGCTTGGACGGTCATTCAGACGGGCGCGGATTGGGTGAAGTGCATTGCTTCCGATTGCGTCGAGGAACGCGCCTTCGATGAAGGGAACAAGAACGACTTTGCCGCTTCTTCCCTTCGTGCCTATCTGAACGGCGAATTCTTGCGCCGTCTGATTAAGGCGGGCGCGCCGGAAGAAATGTTCGAGTATTTCAACATCGACTTGACCGCAGACGACGGCTTGAAGAATTACGGCGGCGTTCGCGTCCGGATCGGGCTTATCACTTGCGAGGAATACCGCCTTTTGCGCGGCAACATTCCGGCACTTCCGGATCGCTGGTGGTGGACAGCTACACCGGACAGCCCGATAAATTCTTTCGTCCGCTTCGTCTATTCGGACGGCTCTTTGGACAACATCAGCGCGTGCCACGGCAACATATGGCGTTCGCCCGCTTTGCAATCTCAAATCTGAAATCTTGGTATCGTACTTAAACGGCGAGAACGCAGAGGAACAGAAGAAGCGCGCCGAAGCCGTCGATATGATGAAGCATATTGCCGCCGCGTGGGACATCGACGCGGAAGAGGTTTTCGGGAGGGCTGACGAATGACAATGTATCAATTCATGGTGAACGCCTTTTATATGCTTTGCGGCGTTGCTTGCGTCGCCGCTTCCGTTGTGATCGTCTACATCGTTTTGAACGTGCTTTTCAGAGCGCTTCGGAGGGGCGGCGGGAACAATGGCAGATATTAAGATCGACGAAGAATTGCTTTTGCGCGCGGGGCTGGGGATCGGCTACGCGTTCGCGCCCTTCTTTCGGGGCATTTTAGAAGGCGTTGAAGATTACACGATCGAACAGGCGGCGCGGGAAATGCAGGAAGAACACGACGCGCAGGAAGCCGAAGAGGGCTTGAAACGTCCGGTTGAAAAAACGCTGATCGGCGATTGCCGGAAGTGCTGGTGCGATCAATGCGCGAAGCTGGAACAATGCGTTCACTTGCGCGAAGGCGCGCTTCCGGACGGGTGCGCCCGTTCCCTTGCGTCGGGTGCGCGGACGGAATGCGCTTCAAGCCTTGCGAAGAAGAACGGTGCGCCGATTTCGAGCAGGGCGCAGGATTTAATAACGGCTGACAAAACAAAAAAAGAGAACGTCCGGTTGCGACGTTCCGGACGTTCTCTTTTCCTCTTACATAGCTGTAAAAGGAGCTATTCAATATTGAAATTATAGCATTTTACGGCGCTTTTGTCAAGGAAGGGCGGCGGGATTATGCAGAGGGTTAAAAGACGTATTTTTTCGGGCGTTGTATGTGAACAAGAGGTTTACACCGTATCCGATCGAGCGAACATCAAGAAAGCTGAACCGCGACCGCGCTTCAAGGACGACGAAGAGCGCGCGCAACACCGGATCGGCATATCAAAGCGGAAACACCAGCGGCTGGTTAATGAAAACTTTTCGCCGCTTTCCTTATATAGTACGCTGACGTTCGACGACGACAGCGAAGTTCATACATTCAGCGAAGCGCGCAGAATACGCGACAATTACTTCCGACGGCTTCAAAGGGCTTGTCCCGACGCGAAGATCATTATTTACATGGGGCGCGGCAAGTCTACGAACCGAATTCATTTTCACATGATTTCGGACGGCATACCGGAAGAAACGATCAGCGGCAAGTGGAACGACGGATCAGTAATCCATATTCGGCACTTGCGCGAACACAATTATTATAACGGCGTTGACTACGGGCAGGATTACACGGGGCTTGCGGATTACCTCTTCAACCATTGGACACCGGAACAGGGCGGACACCGTTGGAAGGCGACGCGCAATCTTCGCCAGCCGGAGAAGGAAGCGCCGACGCTTGCACTTCGGACGTATACGGAAAAGAAAGCACCGATCGCGCCGAAGGGTTACAAGCTGGTGGAAGCCCGCGCGACGAAGTGGGGCTACATATATTATAAATATGTACGCGAACCGGAGAAACCGAAACGCCGGAAGAAACGCGAATAGCGGGAACGCCCGAAGGGGCGCAATAAAAAGCCTTGTAAATGTGTAAAGTTTTACGACAAGCGCTTTTCCTTCCGGAAGATTGATTTTATTTATTCCCCGTCGCCCGCTTTTCAGAGATCACGAACGCGCGCATTGTCAAGGGTGCGAAGCACGGCGAAGCCGCTTGCCCTTGATAATGAAAGCGCGGGAGTGATAAAAGCGGGACGGCTTCGGGCGGAGGGCGTGAAAGCGGGCGTTCCCGATCTATGCTTGCCCCGTCGCGCGCGGGCAATATCACGGGCTTTACATAGAGCTTAAACGGCAACGCGGCGGCAGGACAAGCGATCATCAATCGGAGTGGCTGGACGCTCTTTCGGCGCAGGGCTACAAAGCCGCGCTTTGCTACGGCTGGGAACAGGCGGCGGGAACAATTATCGAATATCTAACCGGAGGTGGCACACATGACTAAAAAGCAAACAGAGCTTTCCGAAGAGTTGCGGGAAGCCGTATTTGAAGCCGCGCGCGCAGGGGCGGCGGAAGCATACACACAGAACACGGGGTACGTAAATTACTTCAAGGCAATGGAAACATTGCTGTATAACTACAAGAAGCTGGCGGCACTTGTAGCCGATGAAGAAGCGTATTGCGAAGTTGAGTATCACGCGGGACGAAAGACGTTTTCAACGACACCACAGGCAAAAGGCTTTATTCAGCGCAAGACGGAAGCGGAGATCGTCGAGGAAATGCGAGAGGAAAAACAAAAGCAGTTCAAAGAAACGAAATCCGGCTTTGACAGCTTGACACGCGCTATTTCTCTTTTCGAGGGGCATAAAGAATTCGTTGTGATCCGGCTTTACTATTTCGGCGAGGACATCAACGGCAATCCACGAGAGGGCGGAACAGCGACGTGGGAAGAGATCGCGGAAGAGCTTTCCGACGCGGGTATTCTCAAAGAGATAAAGACGGCGCGCCGCTGGCGGAACAAGATCGTCAACGATATGGCGGTATGTGTATTCGGCATTCCGGCGGCGGTATCAGCGGCGACATACCGGAAAGCCGTTGACAAATGACCAAAACGCGACCAAACAATGCACCTTGTCCGCGACGCTTACGCGTGATATAATAATTACGCTGAATTATTGCGAATTGAATAGCGCGGGATAAAGCCTTTTGTGTGATACGCGGAAGGCTTTTTCTTTTGCTCTTTTGCACAGACTTTTCCACAGGAAGGAGGATAACCGCATGAAGCCGTGGGCGGAAAGGTTCTACAATTCGGACGCTTGGCGTTCATGCCGCGACAGCTTCTTGAAGTCGAAGGGCTACTTGTGCGAACGCTGTTCAACGCCGGACGATCCAGTAACCGCGAAGATCGCACATCACAAAACATACTTGACGAAGCAGAATATCAACGATCCATACATAGCGCTTTCGTGGGATAATCTCGAAGCGCTTTGTCAAGATTGCCACAACAAAGAACACCACCGGAACGACAAGAAAAAACGGTACGCATTCGACGAAGCGGGAAACCTCATATCCCCCCCTATTCGCTCAAAATTTAGGGAGGGTTCGACACCGAGGGCGGGAGATTAAAAATACTCCGCAGGCGCGCGCATAACGGGTGTACGCGTTTAAGGGGGTGTGGGTTGACCGGAAAAGGGGGTGATATTTATGGCGACAAAGAAGGACTTGACGAAAGAAGAAAAGATCAAGCGGGAGTTTTCCCGATTGAAGCGCATTTTCAAAGACTTGGATAAAAACAAGTTGCAGACCGTCGAAAGCCTTATCAAGAACGCGGCGTTCATGGCGGTATCCCTTGAAGAATTGCAAGAGATCATCAACGAAGAGGGCTACACCGTAGAATACCAAAACGGCGCAAATCAGAGCGGGACGAAGCAAAGCGACGCGGTGAAAACACATATCGCCATGACAAAAAATCACGCCGCCATTATCAAACAGCTTTGCGATCTTGTGCCGCCGGAGAAGAAAAAGGAAAGCCGTTTACAGGCGTTACGGGACGAATAAAAATGCCCTTTTCAAATTACATTTACGAGTATTACGACGGCATTTCTTCCGGAAATATAACCGTCGGCAAGTGGGTTCGCCTTCTGTATGAATACATCGTGAAGGGGCTTCAAGAAGGGCTTTTCACCTTCAACGCGAAGAAGGCAAACAAGGCAATTCGGTTCATCGAAAACTTTTGCCATCATTGCGAAGGGCGCACAGACCTTTTGAAGCTGGAGTTGTGGCAGAAAGCCGCCGTTTCTGTTATGTTCGGGATCGTCGAAGAGGACGGAACGCGCGTCTTTCGTGAAGTGTTTATTGTGATCGGGCGCAAGAACGGCAAAACGCTTTTTGCGTCCGCCGTCATTGCGTACATGGCGTATCTTGACGGCGAATACGGCGCGAAAATATATTGCCTTGCACCGAAGCTGGAGCAAGCAAACATTGTTTACGATAACTTCTATCAGATGATTAAAAAAGAACCGGAGCTTTCCGACCTATCGAAGAAGCGCCGTTCCGATATTTACATCGAAGAAAGCAATACCGCGATCAAGCCGCTTGCGTTCAACGCGAAGAAATCCGACGGCTTCAATCCGCATTTAGTCGTGAACGATGAAGTCGCGTCGTGGCGCGGCGACGGCGGTTTGAAGCAGTACGAAGTTATGAAATCCGCGCTTGGCGCGCGCCGCCAGCCGATGATCCTTTCGATCTCAACGGCGGGTTACGAAAACGACGGTATCTTCGACGAATTGATGAAGAGATCGACAGCGTTTTTGAAGGGAGGAAGCAAGGAACGCCGCCTTCTTCCCCTGCTTTACATGATCGACGACGTGGAGAAATGGAACGACCTTGAAGAGCTTAAAAAAGCAAATCCGAATATGGGCGTTTCCGTTTCGCCGGACTTCTTCAAAGAGGAAATCGCCGTCGCCGAAATGAGTATGTCGAAGCGGGCTGAATTCCTTACGAAGTATTGCAATATCAAGCAGAATTCTTCCGTCGCGTGGCTTGATTACGTCGTCGTTGACGGCGCAGGAATTCACGCGAAGCTGGAGGATTTCAAGGACAGCTACGCCGTGGGCGGCATAGACCTTTCGCAAACAACAGACTTGACCGCCGCTTCCGTCGTGATCGAGCGGGACGGCGTTCTATATGCCTTCGCACAATTCTTTATGCCCGCGAACCGCCTTGAAACGGCGCAAGCGATCGACGGCGTACCGTATGACATATTCGTAAAGCAAGGGATCGTCAAGCTATCCGGCGAAAACCACGTCGATTACCGCGACGTTTACGAATGGTTTTCTATGCTTCGGGATCAGTACGGAATATATATCTTGAAGATCGGATACGACCGCTATTCCGCGCAATATCTGATCGACGACTTGAAGAACGCGGGCTGGCAGACGGACGACGTATGGCAGGGTGAAAACCTTGCGCCCGTGATCCGCGAGTTTGAAGGCGTTATCAAAGACGGCAATTTCAAGATTGCCGACAATAACTTGTTGAAAGCGCACTTCCTCAACGTCGCATTGAAGCACAACATGGAAACGCGGAAGTTCCGTCCCGTGAAGATCGAACAGCGGGCGAGAATTGACGGCTTTGTTTCCGTGATCGACGCGCTGACCGTGCGGCAGAAATATTATAACGAAATCGGCGAAATGCTCAAAAATGCGGGGTGATAAAAACATGGGAGTTTTTGAAACTATCTTCCGGAAGCCGAAAGCCGACTTGAAGGCGGAAGGCTATTTCAAAATGCTAAACGGGTACACGCCCGTTTTCAGCAACGCGCCGGAAAGTATTTACGAAATGGAGCTTACGCGCGCGGCGATACATTCGTTCGCGTCCTTCGCTTCAAAGCTGAAACCGGAGATCAGCGGCACGGCGCAAAAGAACCTTGAACGGGCGTTGCAGTTCAAGCCTAATCCGTTCATGGATACATCGAAGTTCATTTACAGGATCGCGACGATCCTTTCGGTGAATAATACTTGCTTTATTGTTCCGATCGAAGATGAATTCGGCGGGCTGATCGGGTATTATCCCCTGCTTCCTCAACGGTGCGAAGTTGTCGAGTACAACGGCGCGCCGTTTTTGCGTTATACGTTCGGGAGCGGGCAGAAAGCCGCGATCGAGTTTGAACGCGTCGGCGTAATGACGCAGTTTCAATATACCGACGATTTCTTCGGCGAGAGTAACGCCGCGCTTCGTCCTACAATGCAGTTGATCCATACACAAAATCAAGGAATTATCAACGGCGTTAAAAATTCGGCTTCCATTCGCTTCTTGGCGAAGGTTGCAAATATGTTGAAGCCGGATGACATCACGAAGGAGCGCAAGCGCTTCACGGCGGATAACCTTTCGGCGGAAAATCAGTCGGGAATGGTGATCTACGACGCGAAGTTTGCTGACGTGAAGCCGATCGAAAGCAAGCCGTTCACGGTCAACGCCGCGCAGATGGCGCAGATCAACGAAAACGTGTTTAACTACTTCGGCACGAACGCGGGCATTCTGCAAAACAAATACACGGAGGACGAATGGAACGCGTATTACGAAGGCAAGATCGAGCCTTTCGCGATCCAGCTTTCGCTTGTTATGTCGAATATGACGTACACGGCGCGGGAATTGTCCTTCGGGAACGCGATCACGTTTACCGCGAACCGCTTACAATACGCAAGCAATCAAACGAAGCTGAATATCAGCACACAGTTATTTGACCGCGGCTTGCTGAACCGCAACGGCGTTATGGACGTTTGGAACATGGCGCACGTTGAGGGCGGCGAGAAATATTATATCCGCAAGGAATACGCGGAAGTTTCAGAATTGGGAAAGGAGGTTACACCAAATGCCAAAAAAGACGGATCGGGAGTACCGAACAATGATCCAGCCGCTATTGATCCCGACGGCGGCGGAGAAGCGAATTGATACGGATTTCTACGTGGAGGGCTACGCAACAACGTTCGACAAGCCCTATTTGCTGTATGAGTGGGACGGGAACAAATATTACGAGCGGATCGACCGGAACGCCCTTGCGGGTGCGGATATGTCCGACGTAATCATGCAGTATAACCACGAAGGAAAGGTGCTTGCCCGCCTTTCCAACGGGACGCTGGGCGTTGAAGCTAACGATAACGGGCTTTTCACGTTCGCGGACTTGTCGAAATCGCGCGCGGCACAAGATATGTTCGAGGAAATCAAGAACGGACTTGTTACGAAAATGTCGTGGGCTTTCCGCGTATCGGAAGATAGCTACGACCGCGACACACGCACACGCACGATCTTGAAAATTGCGAAGGTTTACGACGTTTCGGCGGTATCCATTCCGGCAAACGCCGATACCGATATTTCGGCACGATCCTATTTCGACGGAGTGATCGAAAGGGAACAGCAGGAGCGGCTGGAACGCCGGAAGAAACTTTTGAAAATCAAACTAATGACGGAGGTTTAACACAATGAGAATTAAAGAAATCGAAGCCCGCCTTGCGGCTATCAAGCAGGAGATCGAACAGCGCGGCGACGCTATGACCGCCGCAGAGATTGACGCGCTGGAGCAGGAAACCACACAGCTTACCGAAGAGCGCGCCGGACTGATTGCCGCCGCCGAGAAGCGCAACGGCATTCTTGACAATATCGCGAAGGGCGCGGGCATTGTTTCCCGTTCCTTCCAGCAGAACAACGGCGACGACAACGCCGCGCCCGATGATCCCTTCGGTACGCCCGAATATCGTTCCGCGTGGCTGAAAAACATTCGCCGCCTTCCGCTGAACGACGCAGAGAAGCGCGCATTCAGCAACGCCAGCGGCGCAGGTGCGGAGGTTATCCCGACGCAGACCGCGAACGAGATTATCAGCAAGGTAAAGACGCTTGCGCCTATGCTGAATGAAGTTACCCTTCTGCACGTCAAGGGCGCTGTAAAGTTCGCGATCGAAGGCACGAACAACGCCGCCGCGATCCACACCGAGAACGCAAGCATTACCGCCGCCGCTGACACGCTGACCACCGTTTCCCTTTCCGGTTATGAGATCGTCAAGCTGGTTCAGATTTCCGATACTGTAATGACTATGAGCATTACCGCGTTTGAAAGCTGGATCGTCAATATGCTGGCGGAAGCTATCGCCCGCAAAGTCGAAGATTTGCTTATCAACGGCACGGGTTCTTCCCAGCCGAAGGGCATTGAAAACGCGAACACTTGGGGCGCGACCAACAGCGTTACCGTTGCAAAGACGGGCGCGCTTACCGCCGCAAACGTGCAGACGTTGATCGGGCTTCTGCCTTCCGGTTATGACCGTAACGGCAAGTTCGTTATGAACAAGAAAACCTTGTTCACCGACTTTATGCCGTTGCAGGACAACAGCAAGAACCACATTGTAACCGTTCAGAACAACGCGTACTTCGTGTACGGCTATCCCGTTCTTCTGTCCGATTACGTCGCGGATCACGAAGCCTTCTTGGGCGACTTCAAGAAGGTTTGCGCGAACCTTGCCGAAAATATCGGCGTGAAGAGCGCCTACGACATCGACACGAACAGCTACAAATATAGCGGTATCGCGATCTTTGATTGCGCGCCCGCTATCGGCGAAGCCATCGTGAAGCTGGTCAAGGCGACCGCCTAAAGCGGGAGGGCTGACAAATGCTTGACAAGGTAAAGCTGGCGTTGCGGTTGAGCGGGACGGCGCTTGACGGCGAAGTTTCCGATCTCATAAACGCGGCGATCGCTGATCTTCGCCTTGTCGGTATCAACATTCCGGCGGAAGCGGGATCGTCCAGTAAAACGCTGGGCGATCCCCTTCTTGATCGGGCGGTTGTGCTTTATGCAAAGGCGGAATTCGGCTTCAATGACGACGCGGAGCGTTACCGCAACGCATACGATTATTTGAAGTGCGCCTTGTCGCTGACCGCTGATTACACCGAAGAAAGCGAGGGCAAATAAATGAGATGGGGCGAACAAATAACATTGGTTGCCTTGTCTGAACCTTCGCCGCGCACGAACGAACACGGCTTCCCCGTCGCCCGCACAGAAACCGCGACAACGGTTTTCGCTGACAAGAAATCCGTGGGCTTTTCGGAGTTCTACAAGGCGCAACAGGCGGGCTATACGACGGAATTAAAATTCGACGTGCATTCCTTCGAGTATGAGGAACAGCAGATCGTGGAATATCCCGTTTCGAGCGGGAAACGGTATCGCGTCCTTCGGACGTACACGCACGGGAACGGAGAATTTACAGAGTTGACGCTGGTTAATCTTCCGGAAGCGGAAGGGGGCGGCAACAATGGCGAAGTTTAACGTTGTCGGGCTGGACGACGTACAAGAAGCAATGCTTCGGCAAGACGCGATCGTTGAAGAAGCCGTGCCGGAAATGCTCAAAGCGGGTGGCGCAGTAATGCAGAAGGCACAGCAAGAAGAGATCAAGACAAGGTTCAACAGCAGACGAAGCACGGGGGCGCTTCTTGCGTCCATCAAAGTATCCGCCGTGAAAGAGATTGACGGCGGAAAACGGGTTGAAATCTATCCGAACGGAAAGGACAAGCACGGAGTACGCAACGCGGAAAAGGCTTCGTCCTTAATTACGGGCGTTCAAATATGCCCGCGCGCCCGTGGTTCACGGCGGCGAATGAAAAGGCGGCGGACGACGTTGTTTCGGAAATGCGCCGCGTATGGGAGGAAAAGCAAAATGAAGAACGTTGACAGCTTGTTAAAAGCGGAGCTTGAAAAGCTGGGCGTTCCCGTCGAACGCCTTAAATACGGCGGGAAGGCGGCTTGCTTTATCGTCTATCAGCTTGTCGTGGGGCGCGACACGTTCTTTTCAGACGATGAAGAGGGCGCGCAGGAATTCACGTATCAAGTACACGTCTATTCAAAAACGGATTACATCGACATTCTTCAACGCTTGAAAACAGCATTGAAGGCGGCGGGGTTCTACGCGATCACGATAGACGCGGAAACATACGAACAGGACACGGGATATTACCACGTTCCCGTTGAAATCAAGTATATGGAGGTATGACACATGGCAACAATCGGTTTGCGCGATCTTTACCGCGCACCCATCACGATCGGCACGTCCGGCGCGGAGGAATACGGAACGCCCGTGCGTATGGCGAAAGCTATTTCGGCGGAGCTTTCCGTTGAAGTCGCCGAAGCGATCCTTTACGCCGACGACGGCGCGGACGAAGTTGTAAAAGAATTCGTATCCGGAGAAATCACGCTGAACGTGAACGATCTTCTTCCGGCTGATCTTGCCGCCCTGCTTGGACAGAAGCAGGACACGGACAAGGTTGTTTACGGTTCTGACAGCGACGAAGCGCCATATACCGCAATCGGCTTCCGCGCGAAGAAGGCGGGCGGAACGTACAAGTACATTTGGCTTTACAAGGTCAAATTCGCGATCCCCGATGAAAACTACACCACGAAGGGCGACAGTATCGAATTTACTACGCCGGAGATCGTCGGACAGTTTATCAAGCGTTCCGACGGATTGTGGAAGGCTGAACACGTCGCAGAGCCTACGAACAGCGTGGCGACGGCTTGGTTCACTTCCGTTCGTGAGCCTAACAACGCGGGCGGTTAATCGAATATCGAAAGGAGGAACGGCGGGAAGTCTGAAAAGGCTTCCCGCCTTATTCTGCTATGAGCGCAATTAAAGACGGACGTTTCCCGATCATGCTGGACAAGGAAAGACACCTTCTTTTCAGTCTGAACGCGATCGACGAAATGCAAGACAAATTCGGCGGCTTCGATCGCCTTGATACCGTGCTTTCCGGCAAGGACAGCATTAAAAATCTTCGCTGGCTTCTGACCGTGCTTTTGAATGAGGGCGCGGCGGACGACGAAGAACCGCTTACCGAAAAACAGGTGGGCAAGCTCATTCATACGGGCAATTTCGCCGACGTGAAAGCGGCGATCTTCAAATCCTTTTCTATGGGCAACAACGGAACGCCCGAACCGCCCGAACGGGACGAAGAGGAAGAGGACGACGAAGAGGACATCGAAAAAAACGCAACAGCGGGCAAGGAATAATCGACCTTGCCCGCCTTCTTTATATCGGCGTAACGCTTCTTCGCTGGAGCGAAGCCGAAGTATGGCGCATGACACCGTATAAAATTTTGACGCTTTTCAAAATTCATCGTGAATTCAATCCGGATCGTTTCAAGCCCGTTCCGAAAGAAGTTGATATTGACGACGTGCTGGGAGGGATATAAATGGCGAAAGAAGAGCAGATCAAAACATCAATCGACCTTACAGGCGAAAAAGAGTATCGCCGCTTGCACTAACATAAATTCTTCCCTTCGCGAAATCGGATCGGAAATGAAGCTGACGACGGCGGAATTCGCCGACAACGCAGACAGCGTGGAAGCGCTGACCGCGAAACAGAAGCTATTACAAAAGCAGTTCGACGAACAGGCGAAGAAAGCAGAAGCGGCGGAAAAGGCATTGAAGAAAATGCGCGATAACGGTATCGAACCGACAAATCCCGCATATCAGAAAATGCAAACAAATCTGAACAACACCAAAGCCGACATGGTGAAAATTCAAAAGGAAATCGACGACACTTCTAAAAAGCTGAAAAGCTCAAAGGTGGATTGGGAGAGCGTCGGCGAAACCGTCGGCAAAGCAGGAAAGGCGATCGGCGCAGCTTGCGCGGCTATGGGTGCGGCGATTGCGGCGGCGGGTGCGGCATTCTTCGGGCTTGCCGAAGAAACACGCGAAGCCCGCGAAAACATGGGTAAACTTGAAACCAGCTTCACGACGGCGGGACATTCGGCAGAGGACGCGAAAAACACCTATACGGAGTTGTACGGCGTTCTTGGCGACGACGGACAGGCAACAGAAGCCGCCGCCCACCTTGCGAAGCTGACTACGAACGAAAAAGAGCTTTCGGACTGGACAAACATTTGCACGGGTGTTTACGCGACATTCGGCGACAGCTTGCCGATTGAAGGCTTGACCGAAGCCGCGAACGAAACGGCAAAGACGGGATCAATCACGGGCAATCTTGCCGACGCGCTGAATTGGGCGGGCGTTTCCGAAGATGATTTTCAAGCCAGCCTTGACGCTTGCACATCGGAGCAGGAGCGGCAAGCCCTTATCACGTCCACGTTGAACGGGCTTTATTCCGAAGCGGCGGACAAGTACAGAGAGGTAAACGGCGACATTATCGACGCGCAGAAGGCAACAGCAAATCTGAACAGCGCTATGGCGGCGCTGGGCGCGATTGCTGAACCGATCATTACAAAGCTGAAACAGCTTGCGGCGGAGCTTTTGCAGGAAATAACGCCGTTCGTCGAGCTTATCGGAAAAGGCTTGACGGGTGCGCTTTCCGGTGCAGAGAGCGCGGCGGAGGACTTCACAGACGGCTTGCTGGGTATGGTTACGTTCGCGATCGAAAAGCTAACGGAAATGTTACCGACCTTCCTTGAATTCGCGGTGAAGATGATCGCGAATATTGCTACGGGCATAGCTCAATCGTTGCCGACGCTTGTTCCTTCGCTGGTTCAGCTTGTAACGGACATCGTGCAAGTTCTGATCGACAATATCCCGTTGCTGATCGACGCGGCTTTACAGCTTGTAACAGGGCTGGCGGAAGGCATTATAAACGCGATCCCCGTTCTTGTTGCGGCGCTTCCGCAGTTGATAACCAGCTTGATCGACGGTTTGCTTTCCGCAATCCCGCAGATCATTCAAGCGGGTATCGACCTTCTGACGGCGTTAATTACCGCCCTTCCGGAGATCATCACAACGATTGTTGAAGCGATCCCGCAGATCATTGAAGGCATTATCACGGCGCTTATGGAGAACATACCGCTTATCATTCAAGCGGGCATTGATCTTCTTGTCGCGCTCATACAGGCATTGCCGCAGATTATAACGACGATCGTTCAAGCGATCCCGCAAATCATAAGCGGAATTGTAAACGCGCTGATCGGCAACATCGACCAAATCATTATGGCGGGCGTTCAGCTTTTCGTGGCGCTCATTCAGAATTTGCCGACGATTATAGTTGAAATCGTGAAGGCAGTTCCGCAGATTGTTTCCGGCATTGTGCAAGCGTTCGCGTCGCTGGGCGGCGAAATGATAAACGCGGGCGCAAACCTTCTTCACGGCTTGTGGGAAGGTATCAGCGGCGCGGCTTCGTGGTTGTGGGAAAAGGTATCCGGCTGGGCTTCGTCCCTTGTTTCGGGTATTAAGGACTTCTTCGGCATTCATTCCCCGTCAACGGTATTCGCTGAAATCGGCGGCAACATGGCGGACGGCGTGGGCGTAGGCTTCACCGACAACATGGGCGGCGTTGAAGGCGATATGACCGCCGCAATGGGCGGAGCGGGCGCGCTGACGGCGGCGGAAGCAGTAAACGCCGTGAACAACGGCATTATTGCGAACATTGAAGGCTTGTCCGGAGCGGTGAACGCGATCGTCGAGCGGGTTATTACCGGACTGACGGCGCAAGCTCAACGTTTCAATCAAGCCGGACAGGTCTTCGGCAAAACATAGCTTCCGGCATGGTGGCGGGTATCGTGCAGATCACGCAGAAAGTACCGCAGATCGCGCAAAGCATTATTACCGCATTCACGGCACAACATCAAAAGTTCGTAACCGAAGGAACGAACATCGACAAGAGCATAGCGCAAGGAATGATCGCGGGTATCCCGCAGATCACGGGCAAGGTTGCACAAATCATTCAGCCCGTTATTACCGCGCTTCGCTCTTACGTATCGCAGTTCACGGAAGCGGGCGAAGAGATGGTGCGCGGCATTTGGCAGGGCTTTCAAAATATGTCCGGCTGGCTTGAAAGCCGCGTCCGCTCTATGATGAGGGATATTGTGGCGGCGGTTGAAGAGGAAATGGACATCAATTCCCCGTCGAAGGTTTTTGCCCGTATCGGTTCGTACATGGCGCAGGGCTTGGGCGAAGGCTTCGCCCGCGAAATGCGCGACGTTGAAAGTTCGATCCGGCGCGAAACGTCGAACGCCGTTCCGGAATTCCGTTCCGGAGAGGGACGCGACACGCGCGGCGGCGGTACGCCTTCCGTTGAAGTCGTGCAAAACATCTATGCGAACGAAACGAGCTACGCCGAACAGCAAAGACAGGCGGCGCGGCAGTTCCGGCAGATTGCGCGGGAGGTTATGGCATGAGGACACAAGAAAAATTGATCTACACGAACGAGCGCGGGGAAAGCATAGAGTTTTCCCCCGCTTCTTCGTATCACGTAAACTTCAAGGACGTTACCGGACTTTCCGACGTGCGGAACGCTATTTACAGCACCAACAGCATGGGGCAGGACGGCGACACATACTTGGGCTATCGGATCGAAAGCCGCGATATTGACATCGTGGGATACATCAAGGAGCGGGACAAGCAAGCGGCGCAGAACCTACGCCGGAAGCTGAACCGCATATTAAATCCGCAGCACGAAGCAACGTTGACGTATGTTTTCGGCGACTTCCGGCGGGTGATCGGGTGCAAGATCGACGACGCGCCGATCTTCAAGCGAAAGCCGATCTTCGAGCAATTCACGGTTAGCTTGTCTTGCCTTAATCCCTTTTGGAGAGAGGAAACGGAAACGCGCGAGGACATAGCAACGTGGATCGGCGGATTTGAATTCCCCGTTCCGGACGGGCTGGAGCTTTACGACGGCTGGGAAATCGGCTATCGCCAGCCGTCGCTGATTGTGAACGTCTACAATTCCGGCGACGTGAAAAGCGGTATCCGGATCGAGTTCCGCGCGATCGGCGCGGTTACAAATCCCGTATTGCTGAACGTCGATACACGGGAGTTTATCAAGCTGAATATTTCGCTTGTAGCGGGCGACGTTTTAACCGTTTCCACGGGCTACGGTGAAAAAGCCGTGAAGCTGAACCGTGGCGGAACGATTACAGACGCGTTCCGCTATCTCGACGTTGACAGTTCGTATTTGCAGATCGCCGTGGGCGACAATCTCTTCCGTTATTCAGCGGACGCGAACGCCGAAAATCTCGAAGTTTCGATCTATCACAATAACTTGTATTTGGGGGTGTAGCGCGGTGAAATTATACGTTTATAGCCGCGATATGACACTTCAAGGGATCGTCGAAAAGATTTCGTCCTTGATATGGACGCGGCGTTATTGGAGTTGCGGCGAATTCAAGTTGCTTGTTCCCTTCACGGAGGAACACGCCCGCTTGCTGGTGAAGGAAAATATCATCATCAAGCGCGGCGGCAACGAAGCGGCGGAAATCCGCTATATTCACATCACGAAGAATTCACAGGGCATGGAGGAAATAGAGGTTCAAGGCAAGTTCCTTCTTTCGTGGATCGGCAAGCGCATTTTGACAACGCAGATCATCACGAAGGACACGACACAGAACATTCTATACGCCATTGTGAAGCAGACTTGCACGAACGCAGGAGCGGCGCGCAATATCCCGAATTTCAGCATATCCACGACCGACGCAGACACCGGAAGCGGGCAGATCGACTATACTTCGGAGCAGTACGCAAACGCCCAGCTTGCGGCGGAAACGGCGGCGAAGGCGGCGAAGCTGGGTATTCGGGTTCTGACAAATGCCCGCACGGGCAAGCATACTTTTCCGTTTACGAAGGGCGCGATCTTACGGCGGGCAATACCGCAGGGAACGCGCCTTGTATCTTTTCGCAGGAGTTCGACAACATCGTGGAACAGGAATACACGAACAGCGTTGAAAACCTTAAAACAACGGCTTACGTCGGCGGAGAGGAAAAAGAAGGCGTAACGCGGAAGGTTGCCGAAGTCGGCGGCAGTTCGACGGGACTTTCCCGCGACGAAGTTTTCATCAATGCAACGGACATCGTGCAGGAATACGAAAATGAGAGCGGGCAGACCGTAACGCTTACCAACGCGCAATATTTAGCGCTTCTTTCCGCGCGCGGCGTTGAAGAGCTGGAGCAATACGCGGAAACGCTTGCTTTCGGATCGAAGATCAACACGAACGCGAATTTGAAGTACGGCACGGACTACGATTTGGGCGATCGGGTAACGTGTATCAATAAGCGCTGGAACGTCCGCATTGACGTTCGCATAACGGAGATCGCGGAAACCTACGAAACCAGCGGCGAAGAAATAGATATTACCTTCGGCGAGAGCTTGCCCGCGCTTCTGACACAAATTCGGCAGATTACGAAATAAAGGAGGGCTTCACAGCATGGAAAAATCAAGTTTCTTCAACAGCGTTTCGCACGATCGCACGTACAAGGCGGAGGATTGGGCGGAATACTTCGCTTCGTTCATCGGGAACGGCGTTTTCCCCGTCCCTTCGACGGGACTTCAAGTCGTTGCAAACGACGGAATGAAGCTGAACGTAAAAACGGGCAAAGCGTGGATCAACGGTTACTTCTACTTCAACACGGGCGATCTTGCCGTCGAGCTTGACACGGCGGACGGACAGTTGAACCGCATTGATCGCGTTGTCGTGCGCTGGGATTTGACAAACCGCGTTATGTCGGTGAAGGTCAAATCTTCTTCGTTCAGCGCGTCCCCTACCGCGCCCGCATTGCAGAGGGACGCGGACGTTTACGAGCTTGCGCTGGCGGACATCTACGTGGGCGCGGGCGTAACAGCTATCACACAAAGCAAGATCACGGATCAACGCTTGAACACGTCGCTTTGCGGCGTTGTTGCCGCCGTCGTTCAGCAGATCGACACGGCGGCTTTTAACGCACAGCTTCAAGCGTGGTTCGCTGAATATCAATCCCTTTCGGCGGCGGAGTACAACACGCTTGTTTCGTATATGAATTCGCTGAAATTGCAGGGTAACACGCAGTACGAAGCGTTCGAGCAACACATGGCGGATTTTGAAACACAGGCGGCGGCGGACTTCAACGCATGGTTTAACGGCTTGCAAAACGTCCTTGACGATAACGCGGCAACAAATCTTCTGAACATCACGAACGCGCTTGACGCGCGCGTGGATATGCTGGAAGCGGTGCTTTTCAATGACATTACGACAAATCCGTTCTTGATCCTCTTCGATGATCTCGACGGCGTAACGTCTACGGGCATTTGGAACGAGAGTTTGCAGAGGATCGAATGCTGACGCGATACGCTTGCACGGCGGCGGAATTGTCGTGCGTGATCGGAAACATCTTCGCGGAGCTTTCCCCGCCATGCGCGGCTTGCGGCGCGGAGGTATTACAGATCACAGGAACAACGGTTACAGGGAACGCGGCAACGCTGACCGTTACCGAAGCGGGCTTCGATTTCGACGGGTGCGCCGACGATACCGCTATGATCGAGCGAATGCGGAAAGGGCGGTGCATATATGCAAAGACCGGAGCGGGAGCGGAAAGAACCGACGGAATTCAACGTGATTGTGAAAGCGAAAGACCTTGTAAAGCACACCTTCACGATCACGAATTCGACGGAGCGCTACCCGAAGAAATACCGCTTCACGCTTGTAAACAGGATACAGGATAAAGCGGTGGACATTTACGAATGCGTCCTTGAAGCGAACGAATTAGACCTTCGGGACGCGCAGGAATACAGACAACGGCAGAAGCTACAAGCAAAGGCGCTGACCTATTGCAAGGAGCTTCTATTTTTCATAGAGCTTTCGCAGGAAATGGGCTTTATTTCTATGAGCAGTTGCGAATATTGGTCAAAACTTGCGCTTGAAGTGAAGTACATGACGACCGCGTGGAAGAAGCGGGACAAAACGAGAGCTTGAAAAACGTTCGGGGTACATCTTGATACGCCTAATTCGTCGAACGCCAACAACGTCCGCAACGTCAATTCGGACGGCTCTTTGAACAACAACAACGCGTACAACGGCAACAATGGCGTTCGCCCGCTTCGGTGGACTATGTGAACGAGTAGGCACAGCCGAAAGCAGAATACCACCATCAAAGGAAGGTGTATCCCGTCGCCGCTATCCACGGCGGGGACGAATACAGGATCGCCGATACCGGAGCACACCGCCTTCCGGCGGCTGGCAAAGGTTATAAACAGCGAGGATTTTTTATTATGACAGACTTTGAAAAGATACACAGTTTTGAAAGCCTATACAATGCCTACCGAAAGGCGCGGCAAGGCAAGAGGTGGAAAGGAGCGGCGGCAAAGTTTGAAGTTAATCTTCTTGAAGCGCTGAACCTATTAAGCGCGCAGATCAGAACGAAGCGCTATACCATGTCCCCGTATAACACGTTCGAGGTATACGAACCGAAGCGCCGCGTGGTTATGTCGAACAGCTACAAAGACAAGGTTGTTCAACATTCGCTTTGCGATAACGTGCTTGAACCGATTTTGACACGATCGTTCATTCGCGATAACTACGCGTCGCAGGTGGGGAAAGGTACGCATTACGGGTTAGACAGGCTTCAAGAGTTCATGCGGAGGTTTTACAGGAAGAACGGAATTGACGGCTGGATACTGAAAGGCGATATTTCAAAGTATTTCTATTCGATCCGGCACGACGTTTTGAAAACCTTAATCCGCGAGAAGATAACCGATCCGGACGTTTTGTGGCTGATTGATCTTATCATCGACAGCACCGAAGGCAACGTCGGAATACCGATCGGCAATCAAACTTCACAGCTTTTCGCCCTTCTCTACCTTGACGGGCTGGATCACTTCGTAAAGGAAAAGCTGGGTATCAAATATTACGGGCGCTATATGGACGACTTCTTTTTGACCCATCACGACAAAGCATATTTGCAGGAGTGCCGGAAGCAGATTGAAGCGTTCGTACAGGCGCGCGGGCTTTCGCTGAATGCGAAAACGAATATCTTTCCCTTAAACACGGCGTTGATTTCTTGGGCTTTCATACATACTTGACCGAAAGCGGCGCGGTGATCCGCAAGGTGCGCCGTCGGAGCAAGAACAATATGAAGCGGAAGTTGAAGAAATTAGCCGCCCTTCACGCGGCGGGACGGATCGACGCAAAGACCGTTGAACAATCCTATCAAAGCTGGAGAGGACACGCCGAAAAGGGAAACAGTTATCACTTGATCCGGCGGACGGATCATTATTACAACAGCTTAATGAAATCAAAGGAGGCGGCACAATGTCAAAAGCATTAGGCAGTTTGACGGTGGGCGCGAAGATTGAAGTTCCGGTTCTTTCGGCGTATCAATCGCGCTTCGGATCAAAGATCGTTTTCAAGATCGCCGACAAGAACCACAGCGGCTACCCGTCGAATTCCGTAACGCTGATTACGGAAAAGATCATTCAGAATGTGCTTCGACGCAAAGGAAGCAAGCAACAGCAACAGCGATCGGAAACAATACGGCAATAACCGTTATCAGCATTCAAACCTTCTGCAATGGCTGAACAGTAACGCGGCGGCGGGCGCATGGTACAGCGCAAAGCACAGCGCGGACGCGCCGCCTACAAACGCGAACGTATGGAACAATTACAACGAATACGACGCGTGGGCGGGCTTCCTTGCTATGCTTGATCCGAAGTTCGTTGCGGAGCTTCTGACAACAACGCAGACCGTCGCAAGAAATACCGTTACCGACGGCGGAAGCTATGAAACGGTAACGTCAAAAATGTTTCTTGCGTCCACCACAGAAGTGGGGCTTGCGAATGAAAACAATATCGCAGAAGGAACGCTTCTTGCGCTATTCAGCAACAACGCTTCCCGCGTCGCTTATCCTACGGCGCAATGCGTGAGCAATTCGGAGTACACGGACGCTAATTTCAGCACGTCAAAGGGCTGGTATTGGTGGCTTCGGACGCCTAATTCGTCGAGCGCCTACTACGTCCGCGGCGTCATTTCGGTCGGCTCTTTGAACGGCTTCAGCGCGTACAGCGGCTACAATGGCGTTCGCCCACTTTGTAATCTTAAATCTTCTATCTTGGTATCTGACAGCCCGAACAGCGACGGAAATTATACGGTAATCTACAATTCCGCGCCTTCCGCGCCGCCCAGCATTACCGCGCCAGCGACGTGTTACAGCGGGCAGAACATCAACATTTCTTGCGCGGCGGCGACCGATCCGGATGGCGACGCGCTGACCTATTGTTTCGAGCGCTCATACAACAGCGGCGCGTGGACACAGGTTCAAGCGTCCGCAAGCAGGACGTTCACGGAAGCGGTAATGAAGGCGTGGAACACGTTAAAATATCGCGTCCGCGCAAAGGACAGCTACGGCAATTATTCCGCATACACCACAAGCGGAGATATTGCCGTAATCCATAACCAGCCGCCCGTGATTTCCGGCAGTAACGCCGATCTTGGCACGAAGCGCGGGGATTTCACCTATCAATACAGCGTAACCGATCCGGACAATGACGTGGTGAACGTCGTTGAAAAGATCGACGGAAAGACAATCGCGACGAAGAACGCGATCACGCTGGGCGCGACGCAGACGCTTTCCGTTTCCGGAAATACCTTCACGGCGCTTACGAACGCCCAGCACACGATCACAATTACGGCGACCGACAGCGCAGGAAATAGCGCCGTCCGGACGCTGACGTTCACGAAGTCGATTGCGGGCTTCGTTATCACGCTTTCAGCGCCGCTGGAAGCCAACAGACAGCCGACACGCGCGAATGTCAAGGTAACGCGCGACATTCCGGCGGGCGGCACGTTCAAGGTTGAAGCGACGAACAATCCGTTTGACGCTTCCCCCCGTTTGGGAGGATTGCACGAACGCGGTTGTTCAAGGCGTTGCACACGTTTCACAAATAAGATCAACACGGCGGCACAGTACGGAATGAATATCCGCGTAACCGTCCAGCGCGGCGACGCGCTGACCGCTTGCTGGGTATCGGGGATCGGGGGGAATTTTGAATGAGCGTAATTCACAAGAAGAGCAACGGCGGAGCTTCCACCGAAATTGAAAAAGAGGTTCGAGAAGTCAAAGCGGCGGGAGAGCAAACCGCCGCTTTGCTTGCCCTATCCTTCAAAGCGCAGATCGTGCAGGATCGCGCCGCCGGAACGAACGTCATTTCCGACGCGGCGATCCTGCAATCGGCGGAAGTGATCGAATACGACGAATACGCCGACAATCACGCTTACAACACCGTCGGCGAAATCATCAAGCACAACGGGCGGTATTACGAGATCAAAGCGGCGCACACGTCGAACGCGGCGGCTTATCCCGTTGAAACCACCTTCGCGTACTATCGCTTGATCGAGCTTTCCGCGACCGGAACGCTTGACGATCCGATCCCGTATCCGGAAACGGCGGGGATCGTCGTTAATGTCGTTTCCGGCTTGTATTACAGCTACAAAGGCGCGGTATACCTTGCAAAAGCAGATATGCCGAATTGCGTTTATCCGCCGGACACGGCGGGCTTGTGGCAATGGGAAAAAGTAACCTAACGGGAAGGAGGATCAACGATGGACACTTTCACAACGGTTCTTTCCGTCTTTCTACCGTATGCGCTATCGTGTTCGGCTATATCGCTTTTGTTCGTAACAGGGACAAGGACAAGGAAAGCAATGTGAAGCACGACGCGACCGTTTTAACCGAGATCGGATACATTAAGGCGAACACGGACGAAATCAAGGCGGAGCAGAAGGAACAGCGAAAGACGAATACGGAGTTCGTAACACGCTTGACCGACGTTGAAGCGTCGGCGAAACAGGCACACAAGCGGCTTGACCACATCGAAAAACGAATGGATCAAGCAGAGTAACACCAGCGGCGGCGGGGGCTTCCCCGCCGCTTCTTCATTGCAAAGGAGGGTTCAGCAATGAGCAATAGCAAACTTATTTCGTGTACGCTGATTTCACCGAACAAGAACAGCCCACGAAATCACAAGATCGACACGATCACAATTCATTGCGTCGTCGGGCAATGTTCCGCCGAGAGGATCGGCGAAATCTTCAAGCCGACTTCGCGACAGGCAAGTTCAAACTACGGGATCGGCTACGACGGGCGGATCGGGCTTTACGTCGATGAAGCCGATCGTTCGTGGTGCAGTTCTTCGGCGGCGAACGATAACCGCGCAATCACGATCGAGGTTGCAAGCGACACAAAGCACCCATACGCCGTAAACGATAAAGCATACGCGGCGCTTCTTGATCTTGTCGAAGATATTTGCCGCCGGAACGGGATCAAAAAGCTGGTATGGAGTACAAGCAAGGACGACCGCGTAAACCACAAGAACGGGTGCAATATGACCGTTCACAGGGATTACGCGAACAAGGCTTGCCCCGGCGATTATCTGTATAACCGACACGGCGAGATCGCGGCGGAGGTAAACAGGCGGCTGGGCGTTCCGGCAGAGGATCAGAAGCCGGAGCAGAAGCCACAGGACGACGCGAAGAACCTTTACCGCGTACAGCTTGGAGCGTTTGAGAAGAAGGACAACGCAACAGCGTTCGCGGCGAAGCTGAAAAAGGAAGGCTTCGATACATACATCGTGCAGATCGGCAAGTATTACAAGGTTCAAGTGGGCGCGTTCAGCGTCAAGAAGAACGCGGAAGCTATGCTGGAGAAGTTGAAGAAGGCGGGACACGACGACGCTTTCATTACCTATTCCGGCACGTCCGGCGGGACATCGGCGCGGAAGATCACAACGGGAAGCAAAGTGCGCGTGAAAGCGGGCGCGAAAACCTATTCCGGCGGAAACCTTGCTTCCTTCGTCTATTCCCGCGATCACATCGTCAAGGAGCTTTCCGGCAAGCGCGCCGTGATTACCTACGGCGGAACGGTTGTCGCGGCGGTGAACGTCGATGATCTAACGCTTGTTTAACACACGCACAACGCACGGTATGCGTTACACAACGCGCGCCGTGCGTTAATTGCGCTATGAAAGGGGACGCAATGAAAAACAAACCTTCGAGCGGGAAGCGGGTGGCGAAGCGCCGCTTCTTCAAGGCTGACGAACGCTTCGCAACGAAAGCCGTTATTGTGATCGCAATTACAACGGCGGCTTTCATCGTCGCGCAGTACGTTTCATTCCTTATCACGCGGCAGGAACAAACCGTTCTGATCGAATGGTATTTCCGCGCCGTCGTGATCGAATGCGGCGCAATGATGATGAAGCGTCTTGCCGAAGTAATCGTCGGCAGGATCAAGAAAAAAGAAAAAATCGACATAACAGAAAGCGAGGATACAAACAATGACTATTGATCTTACCAGCATTGCAAACGCCGTGATCGCTCTTATCGCGGCAATTATTACCGCCTTCGTGATCCCGTGGATCAGAAGCAAGACGACCGCCGCACAGTTTGAGAAAATCAAAATGTGGGTAACGGTTGCCGTCGAAGCCGCCGAACAGCTTTACACCGGAAGCGGCAGGGGCGCAGAGAAGAAAGCATACGTTGTTGAATTTCTGAATAGCAAGGGCTTCAAGATCGACGCGGAAACGCTGGATAAACTGATCGAAGCCGCCGTCTTTAATCTTCCGGACTACTTCACTATTTCCGGCATTCCGGCGGATACCGACAGCAACAAAGAGTAATTGACCGCGCGGCGGATCGCGCTTCCCCTTTCAGCCTTCCGCCGCATAAAGAACAATCCCCCGTGCGGGCTTTCGAGCCTTGCACGGGGGATTTTTTTGTTTGGTTCATTCCTTCGGCGGTTCGACCGACGCTTCCGACGGCGCGGCGGTTTTCCCTTTAATGAGTTGATACAGCTTCTTACAGCCGACCGCAATTCCCTTGAATAGATAGTAATAAATCTTGTAAAACGCCCACAAGAAGAAGTACAGACACCAGCCCGCGCCGATAATCATATACCACATCAAATAGAACATTCCGGCGAAGAGCATAGCGAAGCACCACAACGGCGCGTTTCGCTTATTCACACGCACACCGAAGCCCAGCCGGAAACCGGACATCTTCTTCAATGTCTTTGTAAAGCTGACGAACATTAGAGCAAATCCCCCTTCTTAAATGTAAATTTTCAAGGCAGAATTCGCCCATTCTGACCTTTAACGCAATTATACGCCCGTAATGCGCTAAAATCAAGAATAAAGCGGAATATTTACACACCGTTTGTAAATAATCAGAATGAAGAGGGATCGCGGCGGCAATGAAGATATATGATTACAACGGCAAGAAGAACATTTGCGGCGACCGATTGCGCGAAGCGCGCGTCGTCCGGCGGCTACGTCAAGAGGATTTAGCCGCACAAATACAGTTGAAAGGGATCAACATGGAGCGGGACAGCATAAGCCGAATTGAAATCGGTACGCGCTTCGTATCCGACTTTGAATTGAAGATATTTGCGGAAGTGCTGGGCGTTTCGGTAAATTGGCTTTTAGGTATAGACGAATAACGGCGGCGGGGTGATCCCGTCGCCGCTTATCTTTTATAGGCGCATAAAATACGTATTTTTTTCTCAAAGCCTATTGACATATACGCATTGAAGGCGTATAATAGTAAATGTAAGGAGGACAGCAGATGAAAACAAAAGACCTTATCGAGCTTTTAGAACGAAACGGCTGGAAGTTCAAGCGGCACGGCGCGAACCACGACATATACGTGAAGGACGGTCAAAGGGAAAGCGTCGTAAGGCACAGAGAAACCGACGAAGAGTTAGCAAAAGCAATCATCAAGCGGCGCGGGCTGAAATAAGCCCGCCGCCCTTGGCGATAATATATAGCACAGTTTCAAGGAGGTATTCAGAATGAAAAACGCATATCCTATCGTTATGACGCAAGGAAAAGAGTTCATCGTGGTATTTGTCCCCGATTTCAATATCAATACGCAGGGCAAGGACGTTCCGGACGCGATCGAGATGGCGCGGGACGCAATCGGGCTTATGGGAATTGATATGCAGGACGACGGCGAAGCATTGCCGGAAGCGTCGAGCATTGCAAGCGCACAAGCCGAAGCGCCGTCCGGCGCGATCGTTTCGCTGGTTGACGTTGATTTCGCGGAGTACCGCAGAAAGAACGATATGCGCGTCGTGAAGAAGAATTGCACCATTCCTTCATGGCTTAACTTTGAAGCGGAGCGGGCTGGCGTGAATTTTTCCGCCGTCCTGCAAGCGGCGCTTAAAAGCGAATTGCATATCACAAGCAGATAATCAGAGAGGGCGAAGGGCGGCAGAAATGCCGCCCTTTTGTCATATTCGGAAGCTGGAGGAAGGAAGAATGCACAAACACTTGACTTGGACAGACCGCCTAAAAATCGAAAAAGGCTTGAAAGAGGGCTTGAAGCCTTGCGCGATTGCCGACCGTCTGCACGTCCACAATACAACGATATACAGGGAGTTGAAGCGCGGACGCTATACGCATTTGAATTCCGACTTGACGACCGAAGAACGCTATTCGCCGGAGATCGCGCAACAGCGCTATGAAGAGAACCTAAAAGCCAAAGGCGGCGAATTGAAGATCGGCAACGATTACGAATTATCCGCCTTCATCGAAAAGAAGATCGGCGAAGAAGGCTATTCCCCCGCCGCCGTCGTCGGAGAAATCAAGCGGCTGGGGCTGACCTTCAAAACGGAGATCAGCGAAAAGACGATCTATAATTACATCGACAAAGGCATATTCTACGGGATCAGCCGCGAGAGCTTGCCGGAACACGGGGAGCGGAAGCGGAAGTATGACAAGGTGGAGCGGAAGAAAGCCGCCCGCGCGCCGCAGGGCGAAAGCATAGAGGAACGCCCGCAGGAAATCAACGATCGGCAGACCTTCGGACATTGGGAAGGCGATTGCGTATGCGGGAAGAAGCGGACGAAGGAAACCTTGTTCGTTCTTTCGGAGCGCTTGACGCGGAACGAAATTATTATCAAAATGCCGGATCAGACCGCCGCCAGCGTCGTGGCGGCGCTGAACAAGTTAGAACGACGCTTCGGGAAGAAGTTTTCACAGATATTCAAAAGCATTACGTTTGACAACGGATCGGAATTCATGGATTGCGCCGGAATTGAAAAATCCGTCTACGGCAAAGACCGGAAGCGCACGAAGGTTTACTATTGCCACCCGTACAGCGCATACGAACGCGGCACGAATGAGAACATAAACAAAATGATACGGCGGTTCTTGCCGAAAGGAACAGACTTCCGGAAAGTAACCGCCGCATATATTCAGCGCGTCGAAACGTGGATCAACAATTACCCGCGCGAGATTTTAGGCTTTGAAACGTCCGGATCGCTCTTTGAAAGATACGTCGCCGAAGCCGCTTGAAGCCTTCTGAAAAAATATTTTAGTTTTTTCTGCTTTTACTCTTGACTTTTGCGGAATTCCGGCGTTTTTATGGATTTTGCTTTTTCTTCGGGCCGGAATGTGTTATAGTGGTGGTGAAAAGGGGGAGAAAGCATGGATGAACAGGCGCTGCGGCGCAGAATGGCGGCCCACCGCACCACCCTGCAGCAGGCACGGGGGGAATACGCGGTGCTGGTGCCGCTGGTGGAGGGGCCGGAGGGGCTGAGCCTTTTATACGAGGTGCGCCCGGCGAAGCTGCACCACCACAGCGGGGAGGTGTGCTTCCCCGGGGGACGGATGGAGGCCGGGGAGACGCCCCGGCAGTGCGCCCTGCGGGAGACCTTCGAGGAGCTGGGCCTTCCGGCGGAGGCCATTGAGATTTTCGGGGACCTGGACTTTCTGTACCTGCGGTCCGAGGGGCTCATGTATCCGGTGCTGGGCCGAGTGGACCCGGCGGCGGTGCTGCGCCCCAGCCCCGACGAGGTGCAGGACACCTTCACGGCGCCCCTGTCCTGGCTGGCGGCCCATCCCCCGGCTATCTACCGCTATTCCCTGCGGCCGGAGATCGGGCCGGACTTCCCCTATGACCGGGTGGGGGCCTCCGCCGGATATCCCTGGCAGGCCGGGTGCATGGAGGTGCCGGTGTACGAGGGGCTGCCGCATCCCCTGTGGGGGCTGACGGCCCGGATCACCTGGTGGCTGCTGGAGCAGTACGGGGACATATTGACAGATATGGTATAATGTATCCTGGCTGAATATATAGAAAACGAGGAAACTGCTATGGAATTTACACAGGGCGCGCCCTTTGACAGCTTCGGCCTGTCCGAGGCCACCATGCGCGCCATAAGGAACAAGGGATATGAGATCAGCACCCCCGTCCAGGCCGGGTGCATCCCCCCCATGCTGGAGGGGAAGGACGTCATCGCCAAGGCCCCCACCGGCACCGGCAAGACCATGGCCTTCGGCATCCCCATCATCGAGCGCATCGACCCGGAAAGCGAGGAGGTCCAGGCGGTGATCCTGGCCCCCACCCGGGAGCTGGCCATGCAGATCACCGACGAAATGCGCCAGGTCGCCGTGTGCCATGAGGGGTGCGGCTGGTGTGCCTGTACGGCGGCCAGCCCATCGGCAAGCAGATCAACGCCCTGAAGCGGCGGCCCCAGATCGTGGTGGCCACCCCGGGCCGCCTGTCCGACCATATGAAGCGCCGCACCGTCACCCTGGGCCAGGTGCAGACCGTGGTGCTGGACGAGGCGGACCGCATGCTGGACATGGGCTTTATCCACGATGTGACCCGGATTCTGGACAAGATCCCCCATCGGAAGAATCTGGGCATGTTCTCCGCCACCATCTCCCGGGAGGTGATGGACATCTCCTGGGTGTACCAGCGGGACCCGGCGGAGATCACCGTTCAGGCCACCCGGGAAAACAAGCCCGATATCCTGCAATACCGCATCGAGGTGCCCGCCGATAAGAAGGTGGACGCCATCGCCTCCATCATCCGCGCCCAGCAGCTGGACCGGGTCATCTGCTTCTGCAACACCAAGGGCTCCACCGAGCGGCTGACCAAGTTCCTGCAGCTGCGGGGGCTGGACGCCCAGTGCATCCACGGCGATATTCCCCAGCGCAAGCGGGAGGAGGTCATGGCCCGCTTCCGGGATGGACAGCTCCGTGTGTTCGTGGCCACGGACGTGGCCAGCCGGGGCATCGACGTGGACGACGTGGACGCGGTGTTCAACTTCGAGGTGCCCGAGGAGAATGAATATTACATCCACCGCATCGGCCGCACCGGCCGGGCCAAAAGCACGGCGTGGCCTATACCCTGCTGTCGGACTTCCCCCCCGCATGCGGCTGGACGACATCAGCCCGCAACACCCGCAGCCAGATCATCCCCGCCACCCTGGAGGAGGACGGCCGGGTGACTCCTGCGGAGCCCAAATCAAAGTAAGGAGCGTGGCCCCTATGAAACGACGGATACGGTACATGGCCCTGTTGCTGGTGCTGTGCATGCTGGCTCTGACCGGCTGCGCCCAGCCGCGGGACACCATGACCCTGCGGGTGTGCCTGGCCGCCGCCCCGGCCACCCTGGACCCCGCCATGGCCTCCTCCGATGCCGAGCGCACGGTGGTGGCCCACCTGTTTGAAAACCTCATGAAGCTCTCCCGGGGGGAGGACGGCGGCATCCAGCCGGTTTACGCCGCCGCCAAATCCTACACCGTGGAGGACAACCTGGACGGCACCGAGACCTATACCTTCACCCTGCGGCAGAACGTCCACTGGTCCGACGGGCAGACCGTCACCGCCCACGACTTTGTCTATGCCTGGCAGCGGCTGGCGGACCCGGCCACCGGCTCCCCCATGCGGCTCTGCTGGATATGGTGGCGGGCTTTGACCAGGTGCAGGCCGAGCAGGACGGAAGCCTTCTTCAGGTATCCGCCCCGGACGACTTCACCTTCGTGGTGAAGCTCTCCTACAAGTGCGCCTATTTCCTGACGGATGTCTGCGCCGGGACGGCCACCATGCCGGTGCGCAGCGACGCGGCGGAGCGGGAGGACTGGTCCCTGCACTCCGAGACCCTGCTGACCGACGGCCCCTATCGGGCCACCGGCTGGGACGAGACGGGCCTCACCGCCCAGGCGGCCGACGGGTACTATGACGCCCGCCGCCTGGGGCCGGACGTGCTGGAGTTCCGGTTCGAGACGGACGGCCAGGCCCGGGCGGACCTGCTGTCCGGCGGCGACGTGGACTTTGCCATGAACCTGCCGGAGGGCGACACCTCCGATCCCTATCCCCAGACCACCCTGCTGCTGCTGAACCAGCGGACCGGCAGCCTGGAAAGCGAGTCCCTGCGCCGGGCCCTGGCCCTGGCCATCGACCGGAACGCGCTGACGGAGGGCCAGCCTCTGGACCCCGCCCAGGGCATCGTGCCCCCGGGGCTGCGCAACACCATGGGCGGTGACTTCCGCCAGGGCAGCGGCAGTCTCATCGACAATGAGCCTGACAACTACGAGGCCCTGTGCCAGCAGGCCAAGACCCCTGCTGGAGGAGGCAGGCGGCGTGAAGGCCGCCGGGCAGATCACCCTGCTGTATGACAGCACCGACGAGACGGCGGCCCGGACCGCCGCCGCCGTCCTGGACGCCTGGAAGCAGAAGCTGGGGCTCATCGCCATCCTGCGGGGAGCCACGGCCCAGGAGCTGGCGGACGCCCTGAACCAGGGTGAGTTTATGGTGGCCCTGACCACCGTCACCGCCGACCGGGGCGATGCCTCGGGCCTGCTGTCCCTGTGGGAAAGCGGCAATGGGTACTTCTATTCCACCGCCTATGACATGCTGCTGCGGGCGGCGGACGCCTCCGGCCATGTGGAGGTCCGGGACGCCTATCTGGAGGACGCCGAGGCCATGCTGGTGGAGGACGGCTGGGTCATCCCCCTGTACTATGTCCACCGTCACAGCGGCCTGGCCCAGCAGCTGACGGCCCCGCTGTACGACGGCACCGGCGTGTACCGGTTCTCCGCCGTTGTGCGCCAGACGCCGCAGTAAACCACAGGATTCGGGAGGAAGCATCATGAAGGAAACCGTACTGCTTACCGGCGGAGCCGGGTTCATCGGGTCCCACATCGCGGTGGAGCTGCTGCAGCGGGACTATGACGTGGTCATCGCCGACGACCTGTCCAACAGCCGCCCGGACGTGCCGGAGCGCATCGAAAAAATCACCGGCCGGGCCCCGGTGTTCTATCGGATGGACGTGTCGGACCGGCAGGCCCTGGACCGGGTGTTCCGGGCCCATGACATCGCCGCGGCGGTGCACCTGGCCGGATACAAGGCCGTGGGCGAGTCCGTGCAGAAGCCCCTGGCCTATTACCGCAACAATCTGGACACCACCCTGGCCCTGCTGGAGGTGATGGCGGACCACGGGGTCCACCGGCTGATCTTCAGCTCCTCCGCCACGGTGTACGGCAATGCGGAGGCCCCCTGCCGGGAGGATATGCCCACCGGCGGCTGCACCAATCCCTACGCCTGGACCAAGCTGATGATCGAGCAGATCCTGCGGGACGCCGCCAAGGCGGACCCGGCTCTTGCGGCGGTGTGCCTGCGGTACTTCAACCCCGTGGGGGCCCACGAAAGCGGCCTCATCGGCGAGCTGCCCAACGGCATCCCCAACAACCTCATGCCCTATATCACCCAGACCGCCGCCGGCATCCGCCGGGAGCTGACGGTGTTCGGCAACGACTATCCCACCCCCGACGGCACCGGCGTCCGGGACTATATCCATGTGGTGGACCTGGCCCGGGGCCATGCGGCGGCTCTGGACTACTCCCGGAGCCATCCGGGCTGGGAGGCCATCAACCTGGGCACCGGACGGGGCAGCAGCGTGCTGGAGATCGTGGAGACCTTCCAGCGGGTCAACGGCGTGGCGGTGCCCCACCGCATCGGCCCCCGCCGCCCCGGGGACCTGCCTACCTGCTATGCCGCCACGGACAAGGCCGCCCGCCTGCTGCACTGGCACGCGGAAAAGGACCTGGCGGATATGTGCCGGGATTCCTGGCGCTGGCAGCAGAGCCAGCAGTGACCCCATCTGTTCCCGGGCCGGTATAGGCGCTGCCTGTACCGGCCCGCAGCGCTTTCGAAAAAGGAGAATTTTGCTATGCCCATTCGTTCCAGGGCCGCTGCTGCGGGCCGTGCATATCCTGACCGCCCTGTGCGCCGCCGTGGGGGTGGTGCTGCAATGCGGCTTCTTCGGCGGAAGGCTGAACCTGGCCGCCCTGCAATACTTCACCCTGATGAGCAACATCCTGTGCGCCGTGTATTTTGCCGGAGCCGCCGTCCGCACCCTCCGCCGGGGGGACACCTGGCTGCCGGTGTGCAAGGGAGCCCTGGTGATGGCCATGGCCATCACGGGCATCACCTTCCACCTGTTCCTGGCCGCCGGGGACTTCAACATGGGCCCCACCCAGCTGATTACCAACCACCTGCTCCACACCGCCGCCCCGCTGCTGACGGTGCTGGATTGGCTGCTGTTTGACGAAAAGGGGCATTATCGCCGGTTTGAACCCTTCCTGTGGGGCATTTTTCCGGCGGCCTACTTCGTATACACCATGATCCGGGCCCGGGTCAGCAGCTTCCGGTTTTACAACGGCTCGCCGTACCCCTACCCCTTCATGGACGTGGACGCTCTGGGCTGGGGCAAGGTGCTGCTGATCTTCCTGGCCATGGCCGCAGCCTTCCTGGCCCTGGGCTATGTGCTGGTGTGGATTGACCACCTCCTGGCCCGGCGGCAGAAGCGATGACCGGCCGCCGGGACCCGGCCCGGGATATGGAGGCCGCCCGGCCATCGCCCGGCAGGCCGCCGCCCTGGGAGGCCGGGCCTACTATGTGGGGGGCTTCGTCCGGGACCGTCTGCTGGGCCGGGAGAACACCGACGTGGACATCGAGGTCCACGGCCTGACCCCCCAACAGCTGGAGGAAATCTTAGACGGCCTGGGAGGCCGCCTGGAGATGGGGGCCAGCTTCGGGATCTACGGCCTCAAGGGCTATGGCCTGGATATCGCCATGCCCCGGCGGGAGCGGGCCATTGGCCGGGGCCACCGGGATTTCGACGTGACCGTGGACCCCTTTCTGGGCACGGAGCAGGCCGCCCGGCGGCGGGACTTCACCATCAACGCCCTGATGGAGGACGTGCTGACGGGCCGGGTGCTGGACCATTTCCGCGGCCTCCGGGACCTGCGCCGGGGCGTGCTGCGGCACGTGGATGACCGGACCTTTCCGGAGGACCCTCTGCGGGTGCTGCGGGGGGCCCAGTTTGCCGCCCGGTTCGGGTTCACCGAGGCCCCGGAGACCATCGCCCTGTGCCGGGGCATCGACCTGTCTGCCCTGCCGCCGGAGCGGGTGGAGGGGGAGCTGCGCAAGGCCCTGCTTCAGGCGGAGCGCCCCTCACTGTTTTTCGAGACTCTGCGGGACATGGGCCAGCTGTCCCACTGGTTTCCGGAGGTGGAGGCCCTGATAGGCGTGCCCCAGGAGCCAAGATTTCACCGGGAAGGGGACGTCTGGACCCACACCATGCTGGTGCTGGACCACGCGGCGGCTCTGCGCAGCCGGGCCCGGCAGCCCTTTCCCTTTATGCTGGCGGCCCTGTGCCATGATCTGGGCAAACCGGCCGCCACCGAGTATGTCCGGGGCCGTATCCACGCCTATGACCACGAGTCGGCGGGGGTGCCCCTGGCGGACGCCCTGGTGCGGCGGATCGTGGGGGAGAAGGCGGCAGCGGCCTATGTGCGGAACATGGTGCAGCTGCACATGAAACCCAACGCCCTGGTGGGGGCCGACGCCTCCGTCAAGGCCAGCAACCGGATGTTTGACCGGTCCATAGAGCCGGAGGACCTGATTCTGCTGGCCGTGGCAGACGGCCGGGGCACCCACAGCCTGTGGCCCTGGGAGGATACGGAGCCCTGGCTGCGGCAGCGCCTGGCCCTGTACCGGGAGCTGATGGCCCGGCCCCAGGTCACCGGGGCGGACCTCATCGCCGCCGGTCTCACGCCGGACAGCCGCTTCCGGGAGCTGCTGGCCTATGCCCACAAGCTCCACCTGGCGGCGGTGACCCACGACAGCGCCCTGAAGCAGACCCTGGCCTATGCCCGGAAGCTCCGCGTCACAGAAAATTAACTTGCAAAAGAACCCCTCCTGTGGCATGATAAACAAGATATGTTATCATGCCGCAGGAGGGATTTTTATATGCGCATCACCGTCATCGGCTGCGGGCGCTGGGGCTCGCTGATCGCCTGGTATCTGGACCGCACCGGCCACGCCGTCACCCTGTATGGCCGCCCCGGCTCCCGGCATATGCAGCGCTTTCTTGCCACCCGCCGCAACGACCTGCTGGAGCTGCCGGAAAGCATTCGGCTGTCCACGGACCTGTCCTGCGTCCGGCAGGCGGAGATCGTGGTGATCTCCATCGGCTCCCAGGGGCTCCAGGGCCTGATGGACCAGCTGCGGCCCCTGGCCCTGGGGGATAAGATCTTCGTTTTATGCATGAAGGGCCTGGAGCAGGGGACAGGCCGCCGCCTGAGCCAGATCGCCCAGGAGAATCTGGACCCCTCCAACGCCGTGGCGGTGTGGCTGGGCCCGGGCCATGTGCAGGAGTTTTACCGGGGCATCCCCAACTGCATGGTCATCGACAGCAGCCGGGAGGACGTGAAGCGCCTGCTGGTGCAGTCCTTCTCCAGCGACCTGATCCGCTTTTACTATGGGGAGGACCTCATCGGCAACGAGGTGGGGGCCGCCGCCAAAAACGTGGTGGGCATCGCCGCCGGATTTTTAGACGGCAAGGGCCTGTCCAGCCTGAAGGGCGCCCTGATGAGCCGGGGCACCCGGGAGGTAGCCCGTCTCATCCAGGCCATGGGCGGCAGCCAGCTGTCGGCCTATGGCCTGTGTCACCTGGGGGACTATGAGGCCACGGTGTTCTCCCGGTACAGCCACAACCGGCAGTTCGGCGAGTCCTTCATCCGGGGCGAGACCTACACGGACCTGGCGGAGGGGTACTACACCGTGGAGGCCCTGGTGCTGCTGGGGGAGCGCTATGGCGTGGAGCTGCCCATCTGCCGGGCGGTGCACCGCATTCTCTACTGCGGCGCGGACCCCATGGCGGAGCTGCGCACCCTGCTGGACCGGGACCTGACCCGGGAATTCGGCGAATCCTGAACAGATGGCTTTTCCCAAAAGCCTCGCAGAGTTTGCCGCCCGCAGGCTGCAAGCTGCCCGAACCCCCTGTATCCCATGGGATACAGGGGGTTCGGCTTTATGCTTCTTCCCCGCTGAGCTTTCCGTCCTGCATATGCAGCCGGATATCGGCGGCCTCGGCCACCTTGGGATCGTGGGTCACCACGATGACGCAGCGCTCCTCCTGGTGGGCCAGCCGCTGGAGAGTCTCCACGATCATCCGCCCGTTGTCGCTGTCCAGACTGCCGGTGGGCTCGTCGGCCAGGATCACCCGGCTGCCCGCCGCCAGGGCCCGGGCGATGGCCACCCGCTGCTGCTCGCCGCCGGACAGCTGATTGGGCAGCTTCCGGAAATACGACTCCCGGATGCCCATATCCGTCAGCCGCTGCCGGGCCAGCTCCAGGGCCTTCTCCTTGTCCATTTTCTGCAGCCGCAGGGGATAGCACACGTTTTCCTCCGCCGTCAGCAGCGGAAACAGGTTGAAATCCTGATAGATCACCGACACCGTGTCCCGCCGCAGGGCGCTGCGGTCCATGAGCCGGATGGGCTGCTCGTCCAGAGTGATCTCCCCCTCCGTGGGCAGCTTCAGCCCCGCTAAAAGGCTCAGCAGCGTGGATTTGCCGCTGCCGGAGGCCCCCATGATGGTGTACAGGGTCCCGTCGTGGAAGGTATAGCTGACGCCGTCCACGGCGGTGACCCGCTGATACTTCCCGGCATAGGTATAGGTAACGTTTTGCAGCTGGATGTTCATATTTATTCCCTCCCCAGATTTGATTCCAGAAACTTTCGCCGCATGGTCAGAAGATGCCGCCACCGGCTGAGCCGGTCAGAAAACCGGCCAGAAGCTGCGCCGATGATCGCTGGCAGGCTCAGCAGCCAC
>VOFK01001253.1_pt1 | contig 52276 bp, 73 predicted proteins | sample 5384121 | NCBI WGS metagenome assembly VOFK01 (sample SAMN12384730, study PRJNA508395) | human gut metagenome | isolation source: healthy gut J | host: Homo sapiens | reverse complement strand
TTCTTTTCTACCTCCAACTGTTTTTCTGCTATCTGATTATTCACTTACAACTGCAAGAATGTCACTCTGTTTTTACGATGATATATTCATCATCACCGAGCTTAACTTCTGTTCCTGCGTATTTAGAATAAATAACTCTGTCTCCTGTCTTTACTTCCATAGGAACCTTAACGCCATCGACAACAGCTCCGGGACCAACTTCTACAACATCTGCATACTGTGGCTTCTCTTTTTTGCCTGTCCCGGTAATACAATACCTGATTTTGTTGTCTCTTCTGCTACGGACTGTTTTAATACAACTCTGTCTCCCCTAATGGTACTAATTTCATAATATATATTCCTCCTAACATATTAAATCCGTTCTTATCTGCCTTATGTACTCCGGCAGTTCCTAGCACTCGTATCTCTTGAGGTGCTAACACAATTATTATTGTATTCATTTTATGGAAAAAAATCAACCCCTAAAATGATAAAAAATATATTAAATGGACAAGGTCTCTTACATTATATGAAATATACCCTGAATTCAGAACGAAAACCGGCGATTTTGATTTGTAAATTCAGGTGTTGCATGATATGCTTCTAATACAGGAATCAAACCGATGATTTCTGACATGATACAGGATAACGCCTGTTCAAAGGCTGCTATCCAAATGATATATAGAAATGGAGAATACTATGGCTGAACAATTATACACAATACCTGTCATCGATGCCTTTCATGCAGACTGTGAATGTCCTCTCTGTCAGATGCAGAAAACGCTGGAGGAACATGCCATCGAATATACGATGGGACCAAGCTATATGGAAGACGATAATCGTGCTATGACAGATAAAATGGGCTTCTGCTCCCATCACATCGGCATGTTATATAAAGAAAAGAATCGTCTGGGACTTGCCCTGATGTTAAAAAAACACACACTGATAAAACGATCCGGGATCTGAAAGCTTTATCAGAAAAAAGGAACTCCTGCAAAACCGGGACTTTTTCCAAGCAGTCAAATTTTTCCGGTGTTGGTGCATATATCAAAGAACTGGAAAGCTCCTGCTTTATCTGTGACCGTATGAATCGTACCTTTGACCGCTATGTCGATACGATCTTTCATATGTGGAAAAAAAAGATCCTGAATTCAAGGACACCTTCAAATGCAGCAAGGGCTTCTGTACTTACCACTACGGTATCCTCTACGATACCTCTGTCACAAAGCTGTCCAAAAACCAATGTGAAGAATTCATAGAAGCCTTGAATCACTTATATTTTGAAAACATGGAACGTGTCAACGGAGATATCGGATGGTTCATCGATAAATTCGACTATCGATTCAAGAATGAACCATGGAAGAACTCAAAGGATGCCCTACCTCGCGGCATAATCAAGGCTAATCATACATTTGTAGAATAAAAAGCGACAATATTACTGCCTGATAAACATAGGATACACACAAAAATACTGTGTACATTGCACTTCACATATTATTCCGCAAAACGCTTTCGCTCTACCCTCAACGCAGCAGTACTAAGTTCGCCGTATTATACGGCTCACTAAGGACTGGCGTTCGGGCAGGTTTGCTTCATAATAGTGAGTGTAATGTACACAGTATTTTTTATATAGTATAAAATTCACAGCAATATTGTCACCTTTTTACATTGCCTGTTTGGTTACATGACCGCCAAATGCCTGTGCCAGATCATGTGTCCACAGGTATTCACGATATCTTCTGAGCAGGCCTTTGTAAATCACCTTAACATTACTGCTCTTCCGAAAATCATCCGGCCTTACAAGCCCCGGTTGTTTATCGAGAATATGTATACCAGAACGTTCTAACACACATGCCACGAACTGGGAACAGAAATAATTATATTTCCTCTCAATCGCCTTATTGCGTATAACACCATAAAGTCCCCAAAAATTATACCGATAGCGATCAGCATTTGCTTTAAATGCCGCAAGCTCCTGCAGTACATGTCTGTACTGCTTATCTGTCACGGTCAGTTCCAGAACAACACAGCTTGTTTCAACATCTCTGCCAAATATTCCGGTATCAATATCTTCTATAATGAATCCACAGTTGAATGGATTATAGATTCCCTTTCTGGCGAAGCTGTACATCTCCCGAAGCTCCAGATCCAATGCAATGGATGCATGTGCATATGGCTCTTTTGTCCAGAATTTGATGATTCTTGCAGGAACTGTGTGTGTCTTGGAGATCAGGATATATAATTTTCTGTTTTCTAATTCTGATATATCATTTTTCATACTTTTAATAGACTAAATTTTATTTTCCCGGCTTATAGGAACTCTTTAATGAAACAATACGGTTATATACAGGATGCTCCTTAGTAGAGTCTTTGGAATCTACACAGAAGAATCCATTACGAAGGAACTGGAATGCTTCACCGGGTTTTGCATCTTCAAATGCTTTCTCGAGCTTACATCCCTGTAATACGGTCAATGAATTCGGATTCAGATTCAAAGTACCATCCTCATTCAGCTTACCTTTTTTCATCCACGATATTCTCATATAAACGAACCTCAGCATCAATTGCACTTTCTGCTGATACCCAGTGTATCGTTCCTTTTACCTTTCTTCCTTCGAATCCTGAACCACTCTTGGTCGCAGGATCATAAGTACAGTGAACAACTGTTACATTTCCATCTTCATCCTTCTCATATCCTGTACAGGTTACAAAATATGCATTCTTCAGACGTACTTCATTGCCAGGGAACAGACGGAAATATTTCTTAGGCGGTTCTTCCATGAAATCATCTCTCTCAATATAGAGATATTTGCTGAATGCAACTTCTCTGGAGCCTGCTTCCTCATTTTCCTGATTATTTTCAACCGGCAGATATTCTACCTGATCCTCCGGATAATTATCGATCACCAGCTTGATCGGATTCAGGACTGCCATATAACGGTTTGCTGTAAGCTTCAGATCATCACGCAGACAATACTCAAGCATCGCATAATCAACAGAGCTCTGGCTCTTTGAGATACCAACCAACTCCATAAACTTCTTAATAGAAGAAGCAGTAAATCCTCGTCTTCTGAGTGCTGCGATCGACACAAGTCTCGGATCATCCCAGCCATCTACGATACCATCCTCTACCAGCTTCTTAATATATCTCTTACCTGTAACTACATTTGTCAGATATAACTTTGAAAATTCAATCTGCTTTGGTGGGTTCTCATATTCCAGTTCCCGTACTACCCAGTCATATAAAGGTCTGTGATCCTCAAATTCCAGTGTACAGATAGAATGCGTTACACCTTCAATCGCATCCTCAATCGGATGAGCGAAATCATACATTGGATAAATACACCATTTATCCCCTGTATTATGATGTGTCATACGGGCAACACGATAGATAACAGGATCGCGCATATTGATATTCGGTGATGATGCCATATCGATCTTTGCGCGAAGCACCTTGCTTCCATCCGGGAACTCCCCGTTCTTCATTGCTTCAAATAATGCCAGATTTTCTTCAATGCTTCTATCTCTGTATGGACTGTTTTTTACCCGGCTCTGTCAGAGTTCCTCTGTATTCACGGATCTCATCTGCTGTCAGATCACATACAAATGCCTTGCCTTTCTTGATCAACTTGACTGCTGCTTCATACATCTGGTCAAAATAATTGGACGCAAAGAATACTCTGTCTCCGAAATCGGCACCCAGCCATCTTACATCATCTAATATGGATTCTACAAATTCCGTCTTTTTCCTTTGTTGGATTCGTATCGTCAAATCTCAGATTAAACTGTCCGCCATATTCCTGTGCAAGACCATAGTTCAATAATATGGATTTGGCATGTCCTATATGCAAATATCCATTCGGTTCCGGAGGAAATCTTGTGACCACCTTCGTTACCTTGCCCTCCGCTATATCTTTATCAATAATCTGTTCAATAAAAATTTTTCCCGATTGATTCTTCTGCCATCATTAATGCCTCCTTCATATAATTAGCATGACTTTTTTAAGTCTATCACATTTTACATAAAGCCTCAACTGCAAATTCTAAAACTCAGCAAAACTCAGTAATTTTCAATAACTTTCAGTAAATCTCTTATTGACAAATACATCATTTTACTATATATTAACTAATGTTGTTGCTACTATAGCTCAGGTGGTAGAGCGCCACATTGGTAATGTGGAGGTCACGGGTCCGACTCCCGTTAGTAGCTCTTTTTTTAATGTCCGGATTTATTTATACAGTATTCACATCCAACGGACTGTCCGATACAGTTCTCACAATCATTCCAGTTCTGTATCAGTGGTTCTTCACTGATCAGATAAATTCCTGCCAGACTCATCATCGGCTCCATTCGTTCTTTATGCCAACTGATTCCAACCTGTTCCGTATCCATCAGGCTGCAAAGAATTCCGGCAGCTTCCAATGGCATTCCATAATAACCGGGTCCAAAAGAAGGACTACAGTAATGCACCAACTCTACACTGTGCTTTCGTTCCAGGTATTTTCTTATCCATTTTCTTACAATATCCATACATGCAATCTGAAAGGTTTCCAGATAATAAGTTCCAAGTAATGAATCCATCTCCTCGATTTGGATCTCCGGGGCATGAAATGCATACAGATATCCCTGTGTAATCTTTGACGGATCTATTCGTTCCAGTATCCGGCATGAAATATTCTTTTTGCCGAGCATAAATCCATCAGACTTAATACAGTCTCTGGAAAATGGCTGCAAAAGTACAGGTACCAGATACCGGTTTCGATTATTGTATCTGGATAAAAAACGCATAACCGTTTTCTCGGCTTCATCCTTATGCTCTTTTCTGCTCTCCGGCTCCATCTGTTCCCATGAAGCAATCTCTGCGATCCGTGCCATGATTTCATCCTTCAGATCCCAAATACTGACGAATACCACACAGTCCCTGCTTTTTTGAAACTGTGCAATCACTGTTTCATACATCTCCGGGCGATGTACGATCGTACAGTTACTGCAATCCCGGATTTTCTGTCCTTTCCCATTTAAGATATAATCAGGACTTCCAAGGCAGTTTTCCTTCAGATACAAGGGGCAATAACAGAACAGACAATTAAAGGAATCTTCATTTTCTATTTTATGGCATGGGAAAAATTCACAATCCCGATTCTGAAAAAATTTGTAATTGTTTTTCATATCCGTTTATCCTCCCATTCTTAACATACCCTATGGATTACAGATCTTACATGGCTCATACCCCTGCGTGATCAGATCATCCCGGCTTCCGATATATTCTTTCTTATTGCTGTCATTCATGTGCTTTACTGAACGGCAGGACGGCTCATGGAACTTTCCTGTATTTGTATTAATAATATAAGTATGCTCTGCTGCCTTTTCTGATCCTGCTTCTATTTCCGCCTGAACTTTCTCTGTCGTACTCTCTCTTGTTACATTATCTGTCTTCGTTGTATCATCCGACAGATTCTGATTTTCTCCCACCCCCTGACATATCTGATTGCCGTTCCGGTATAAAAGTAATTGTTTTTCCATCACTGTACGCCTGAATCGTACCATTCAGATCCGTACGATACACCGTGCATCCTGCATTTGCCAGACGATCAAGCACTTCTTCGGTCGGATGTCCATATGAATTATCTGCCCCAACGCTGATTACCGCATAACTGGGCTTAACAGCCTCTAATATCTCTTTTGTTGTGGCATTTCTGCTGCCGTGATGACTGACCATCAGAACGTCACTGGAAAGTTCCTCTCCGGATGCGATCATTGCCTGCTCACCGGCTTCCTCTCCATCCCCATAGATCAGGAATGAAGTATCCCCCATATGTCATACGAATTCCGACAGAATTATCATTTTCATTATCATCACTATAAGTAATCGGTGCTACTATTGTAAATACCGCATCACCAAAGGTATAAGAATCCCCTGCCTTTGGGAATGTAATAGTCAGGTTCTGCGCCGCAAGCTTATCCATCAACGAATCATAGATCTTTGTATCTGCAACATAATCCGGGCCGATAAAAGTCTCTGTGTCAAATACATTCAACACACCCACAACACCATTTATATGATCGGAATCATAATGGCTCGCGATCACGTAATCAAGTGACTCTATATTCTGTTTTTTCAGGTATGCCACGACAAATGAAGACGCTGACGACGGGCCTCCATCCATCATCATGTAATGGTCATCACAGGAAAAATAACACCGCATTCCCTGACCGACATCTAAGAAAGTAACTGCAAGTCCGGCAAGATCGTCTGTTGTACCCCCGATATTCGCTTCCGAGGTTATCTGCTCATCTGACGTAGTTTCCGTACTGTAAATCGATTCTGTTATATTCTCTGTTATATTCTCTGTTGTATTTCCTGTCTGATTTTCGTTCGTTTCATCCGATAAATCCAGACATCCTGAAAAAGCCCAAGGACAAAGCACATGCCGACAATGATCATTACTTTCCTCAGGCCATTCTTTTTTATTTATAGCATTTATCATAAGCTGCTCCCCCAGAATTATATCTTTAATCCTGTTCTATATCCCGTAATTTCTTTCGTATTCGTTGGATCGCATTATCGATAGATTTATACGGCTTTCCAAATGCTTCCGCTAGCTCATCATAGCTTTTTCCTGCAAGATATCCTTCTAACACCTGTCTTTCAAATTTGCTGAGTTTTTTATCAATCGTCTCCGCAAGCTTCTGGGATTCCAGCTGCCCAAGCATCTGATTCTCCGGTTCAAATGCCTGATCTGCCTGCAGCTCATCCACAAGCGCAACATCATCGTCATTTTCCGTATAAAATGATACATAATAATTAAGCGGAGAATGCTTCTTCCTGTTCGACAGCTTCACCGCAGTGATCAACTGTCGCTTGATACACAGATTTGCAAATGTAGAAAAAAGATGCCCCTTTGCTTCCGTCAAAAAGCTTCGATAGCTTTTAATGAGCCCTATCATTCCTTCCTGAATGATGTCCTCATTTTCTGCACCGATAATATACAGGGGCACGGCTCTCTTTCTTTACGATTCCCATGTACTTTTTGATCAGATATTCAAAAGCGGCATTATCATTTTCTTCCCGGATCAACCGGATATTTTCTTCATCGGTATTTGTTTCATACACACCCACGGCGCTGGTACTCCCTATTTCACACCCATCCTCTGACGGACAACCTCATATCCCAATACTCCGGCCGCAACCGAAGCATTTAATGAATCGATATCACCACTCATCGGTATAGATACAACATAATCACATTTTTCTTTTTACCAGACGACTGACACCTGTACCCTCATTTCCGATCACAAGTCCCATCGGTCCGGTCAGATTGCAGCGGTACATCAGTTCTCCATCCATCTCCGCACAGGCAAACCACATACCACGTTTTTTCAATTCATCAATCGTCTTCGCCAGATTTGTTACCTTAACCACCGGTGTATATGCGATTGCACCGGCAGAAGCCTTAACAACTGTTGCTGTGATTCCGACCGCTCTTCGTTTCGAATAATAACGCCATGTGCACCGCACAGATTCGCTGTACGAACGATTGCGCCAAGATTATGAGGATCTTCAATCTCATCCAAAATAAAGATAAATGGCGGCTGTCCTTTTTCCTCAGCCTTTGCAAAGATCTCATCGATCGCTGAATATTCATAGGCTGCCACATGAGCGATCACACCCTGATGTTTCCCGGTCGAAGACATCTGGTTCAGCTTCTCTTTCGAAACATAATTAATAATCGTCTCCTGCTTCTTTGCTTCACGCACGATTGAATTGATACTGCCATCATGACAGCCATCCTGCAGATATAACTTGTCAACTGTTTTACCGGAACGAAATGCTTCCATAACTGCATTTCTACCCTCTATCTCAAACTTTTCATTTCTGTTTTCTTCCATGCTTATGCTCCATTTCTAATCCACATCATCAGATTGTAAATGCTCAATCAATTGTTTTGATTCCAGGCAGTCTCTTTGTTAACTCAAATAAACGGTCATATTCTTTATTCAGATAAAGATAGCCGATCAGCGCTTCAAAACCAGTAGCTTTCCTGTACTGTCCTACCGACGCATTCTTTGCCTTGGAATGTGTCTTTGTATTCCTTCCACGCTTATATATCGCCATTTCCTGCTCGGTCAGTTTCTCTTCCAACAGATCGATATAACCTGCCTGTGACTCTGCATTTACGATATGAATAGCTTCTTTATGATATTTGAATGCCTGTTTGTTATCCTTTGATACCAGAACGGTCTTTACTAAAAGGTCAAATACACTGTCCCCTATATAAAGCAAGCGCCAGCCCGGAATATTCTGCCGGATTGGAATCTTCTACACCTAATATCGCAGTAAAATACTGATCTAAGCTCTTTTCCATTTTACTCCTTCTCTTGTATCCTCAAGAATAATGCCCTTATCACTGAGCATGTTACGGATCTCATCTGCTCTTGCAAAATTCTTTGCTTTTCTTGCTTCCTGACGTTCATTGATCAAAGCCTCGATATCAGAATCTAACAGTTCTTCTTCCCGCTCTGTAATGATACCAAGAATATCACACAGCTTCTCAATCGTCCGGATTGCCAGATCTACTGTTTTCTTTGGTGTATCATTTGAAATATTGATATTTGTATATTTTACTAATTCAAAGATAACTGAGATCGCATCTGCTGTATTCAGATCATCGTCCATAGCTGCTTCAAATCGTTTCGTATATCCATCTAATTCTGCCTCGACAGAAACATCGAATCCCTCCACATCTGCCGGCGCAAGTGACTTTAACTTGTCAACAGCAGTCAGGATACGTTCCAGACCATTCTTGGATGCCTCTACCAGATCAGCCGAGAAGTTCAATGGACTTCTGTAGTGAGCAGACAGCATAAAGAAACGGATAACCTGAAGTGGATATTTGTCTGCGATCTCTCTTACTGTAAAGAAGTTGCCAAGTGACTTGGACATCTTCTCGTTGTTGATCTTTAAGAAACCGTTATGCATCCAGTATCTTGCAAATTCCTTATCATTTGCTGCTTCACTCTGTGCAATCTCATTTTTCGTGGTGTGGGGAAGATCAGATCCTCACCACCTGCATGGATATCAATGATATCACCGATATATTTCTTAGACATAACAGAACATTCCAGATGCCAGCCCGGTCTTCCTTCACCCCATGGTGACTCCCCAGAACGGTTCTCCCTCTTTCTTTGGCTTCCAGAGAACGAAATCCAACGGATCTTCCTTCTCATCCTGACCGGAAACCTTAAGCTGATGATTCTCTGCTCTGTGTCCGGATTCCAGATCATCAATATTCTTATGAGATAATTTACCATAATCTGCAAAGCTTCTGGTACGGAAATATACAGTGCCATTTACTTCATATGCATGTCCTTTTTTTCAATCAGTGTCTTGATCATCTCGATCATATCCGGGATCTCTCTTCGGTAGCCTTTGGATGTGTCGTAGCTTCCTGTACATTCATCGCTGCCATATCCTTCTTTGTCTCTGCAATGAAGCGCTCAGAGATCACCTTGGAATCAACACCTTCTTCATTTGCACGTTTGATGATCTTATCATCAACATCTGTAAAATTGGATACGTAATTTACATCGTATCCCTTATATGTGAGATACCGTCTCAATGTGTCAAATACGATCATTGGTCTTGCGTTTCCGATGTGGATATAATCATATACGGTAGGTCCGCAGACATAGATTCCTACTTTACCTTCATTGATCGGTACAAATTCTTCTTTTTTTGTTCTTGTAAGAGTATTAAAAATCTTCATGGGAATCCTCCAATAAATATAGTTTTTATTTTCGCCTGTCTTTCATGCAAAGCAGTTTTATCATGCGTTATAGATTATGCATAAAAAGAAAAAAACCTGGAAAAAACTTCCAGGTTATCAAATAGCAGTTCGTAGGGGAATCGAACCCCTGTTTTCGCCGTGAGAGGGCGACGTCTTAACCGCTTGACCAATGAACCATATATCTTAGCGACTTGTTTAATATACCAGAAGCTACGATAAAATGCAAGCTTTTTTTTCAGTAAATTTACATTTTTTTGTACTGACCATATTTTAGCTTGTAATAAGGGCATTGTCAATCAAATACGCAAGTGTTTTGGTAATGAAAGGGATACAGGGCTGCTACATAGATCTTCCTTATATCTAAATACAACTTAGCATATTTTTGCATTAATTTTATCATAGACAGAAACAATACCTTTTATCTGCCAAGTCCTGATTCTGTATTCTTTCATGCAGCAAACCTTTTTTCACGTCGGTACTTGGCAAACTGCTGTAAGCAGTGAGCTTAGTACCGCTACGTGAAAAACAGAACGCAAGTGTTTTGCGTAATGAAAGGGATACAGTGTCAGGGCTTACAGAATAAAGATATTGTTTCGTCCGTTTATACAAAGTCAAAGGTAAGCTGGTTGGTATCCGGCATACCGTCTAAGATGCCAAGCTCTGACAGCTTGTCGATCGCACTCTTTCCAATCTTAGAATGAGCCTGCAGATCTTCCTTTGAGATAAATTTGCCTTTGCCGGCTGCATCCTTCAACTGCTTTGCAGCCTTCTCTCCCATTCCTTCAATGGAAGCCAGTGAAGGCATGATCTTACCGTCTATTACCTGAAAACGGATATCATCCGCCACATAGATATCGATCGGCATGAACTCAAAACCTCTCGCATACATCTCAAGAACCAGCTTCAGATCCTTTAACTTATCTTCATCCTTTGCGGTTCGTTTATTCTTATCAATACTCTGTATCATATTGATATGATACAGTACCTTTTCTTTTCCAAAGCACATCATCTCATAACTGAAGGCTGATGCACGAATACTGAAAAACGCTGCATAATACTGAAGCGGATAATTCACCTTAAAATATGCAATTCTCCACGCCATCATAACGTAAGCCGCCGCATGGGCCTTCGGGAACATGTACTTGATCTTCTGGCACGACCAGATATACCAGTCCGGTACACCATGTGCCTTCATATCCTCTTTCCATTCTTCCCATTTTGCACATTTGCCTTTAGCTACGTTACCTTTTCGGACATTCTCCATGATCTGAAACGCTGTACCGGATTCCAGGCCCATATGGATCAGATATACCATGATATCATCTCGACAACAGATTGCGGTCGAGATCGTACACTGACCGGATTTGATCAGCTCCTGTGCATTTCCAAGCCATACATCCGTACCATGCGCCAGACCTGCGATTCGCACCAGATCCGAGAAGTTCTGTGGATTTGCATCAATTAACATCTGCATGGCGAAATCCGTACCGAACTCCGGCACACCCAGACTGCCAAGCGGAATGCCATTGATATCCTCCGGTGTAATATGAAGACTTTCTGTTCCATGGAACAATGCCATAACATCAGGATCATCTAACCGGATCGTGGTTGCATCAAGACCGGTCAGATCCTCCAGTCTTCGGATCATCGTAGGATCATCATGACCGAGAATATCAAGCTTCAACAGGTTATGATCGATCGAATGGTACTCGAAATGAGATGTTACGACATCCGTCGTCATATCATTTGCCGGCTTCTGGATCGGTGTGAAGGAATAGATCTCCTCATGCCTTGGAAGAACGATCATACCACCCGGATGCTGTCCGGTCGAACGCTTAACGCCGGTACATCCGATTGCCAGACGTTCCATCTCACAGCTTCGTTTAGTGACGATAGCCTTTTCATCGACATATTTCTCGATCTCCTTCTGGGTCAGATCTCCCATTGCCGTAGCTTCTGCTCTCGCTTCATCCTTTGCAAGATCTTTGAAGTAATTATATACATAACCATACGCTGTCTTGTCTGCTACCGTTGTTACAGTTCCTGCACGGAATGCCTTACCCTTACCGAATAATACTTCTGTGTAAGCATGTGCACATGACTGATATTCACCGGAGAAGTTCAGATCGATATCCGGCTCCTTATCTCCTTTGAATCCAAGGAAGGTTTCAAATGGGATATCGTGTCCCTCTTTGATCAGTGGATGACCGCATCGAGGGCAGTCACGATCCGGCATATCACATCCCGACATACCGGAATATGATTTCACAATGTCGGAATCAAAATCAACAAAATGACACTCCGGACAAATATAATGTGCCGACAACGGATTTACCTCTGTGATACCTGCCATCGTTGCTACGAAGGAAGAACCTACAGATCCTCTGGAACCAACCAGATAGCCATGATCGTTGGAATCCCACACAAGCTTCTGTGCAATGATATACATAACGGCAAATCCATTTGATATAATGGAATGTAACTCACGTTCCAGTCGTTCTACAACGACCTCCGGCAGATCCGGTCCATAGATCTTATGAGCCTTTTCATAACAGATATTCGTAAGTGTCTCATCTGAATTCTCGATGATAGGCGGTGCTTTATCCGGTCGAACCGGGTCCATATATTCCACCATATCCGCGATCAGATTTGTATTTGTGATAACAACCTCTCTGGCTTTCTCACTTCCCAGATATTCGAATTCCGCCAACATTTCTTCCGTCGTTCTGAAATAAAGCGGAGGCTGATTAACTGCATCCTCAAAACCTTTACTTTTCATGATGATCGCACGATAGATACTGTCTTCCGGATCAAGGAAATGGACATCACAGGTTGCAACGACCGGCTTATTAAATAATCGTCCAAGCTCCACGATACGCTTATTATAATTCTGAAGATCCTCGATCGTACAAGGATTCTCCTTCTTTCTGGTCATAAACTCGTTATTTCCGATCGGCTGTATCTCCAGATAATCAAAGAAATTAACAAGTCTTGCAATTTCTTCATCCGGTGCATCATCTACGACCGCACGGAACAGCTCACCTGCTTCACAGGCAGAACCTAAGATCAAGCCTTCTCTGTATTTATTGATCATGCTCATTGGCATACGCGGTCTGCGGTTGAAATATCTGACATGCGCTTCAGAAATCAGACGATACAGATTCACACGGCCGATCTCATTTTTTGCCAGAATGATGCCATGATATGTTCTGCCTTTTTTTTTGATCGTATCATCCGATGCAGAACCTAATTCATTTACATCCTCCACCGTCTTTACGCCACGTTCCACTAACATCTCAGATAATTTTACGAAAATTTTCTGCGGTTGCATTTGCATCATCAACAGCACGGTGATGATGTTCATTTTTTTACATTTAACGCCTTACAGACACGATCCAGTGTAAACTTACCAAGCTCCGGCAATAACACATGGCTGAGCGTCATGGTATCCATGATCGTATTATCGAATTTCATTCCTAGATCTCTGGCATTTTTCTTGATAAATCCGGTATCAAATGCTGCATTATGTGCAACAACGATATCATCACCACAGAATTCCAAAAAACTTCGGCAGGATCACGTCGACGGTCGGTGCATGCATAACCATCTCATCTGTAATGGAAGTCAACTGCTCTATACTATAAGGGATCGGTTCTTCCGGATTGATAAATTCCGAGAAACGATCGATCTCCTCTCCATCTTTTACCTTTACAGCTCCGATCTCTATGATCTTATTCTTCTTCTGACTAAGACCGGTCGTCTCGATATCGAATACGATATATTCTGTATTCAGATCCTGTCCTTTGGGATTGATAACCAGATTCTTCAGGTCATCGACAAAATATCCCTCACAGCCAAAGATCAGTTTAAAGCCATCCTTCATACCCTTTGCATGTGCTGCGATCGGGAATGCCTGTGCAACGCCGTGATCCGTGATTGCAATCGCCGGGTGTCCCCAGTCATTTGCACGTTTCACAATCTTCTCGATATCAACAACACTGTCCATCTCGCTCATAACCGTATGCATATGTAATTCCACACGTTTTTCAAGCGATGTGTCAACTCTTGGCACACGGAAATCCGGTATATGCTTGATACCACGCACAGATGCAATATTTAACTCCTTGGAAAAAGTATCGTATAACGGCACACCCTTTAACCGATAGAAGCTTCCTTCTTTTTAACTCATCCTTATAAACCGGCGCATCATCCTCTGATGCAAATATCTTAAATGCGATCGTATCTTCAAAATCCGTAATATTACAGATGAATAAAGTCTTACCATTTCGGAGAACCTTTTCTTCCATCTTGATCAACTGGCCATGAATACAGACTTCACCGATACCATCTACTAATGTAGAAATCTTTACCAGTTCCCCTTCGCAGTCTCTGCCATAGAATACATCCGGATCATTCGAGGTATATTTCTTCCTTCTGGCGGCAAATGTCTCCTTCGGCTTTTCGTCCTGTGCAGGTGCTTTCTTTTCAGCCGGAGCATCCTTCTTGCCTTCTCCGACCAGCTTCTTTTTATCTACTGATTTACCATCCAAGGTCAGATCCGCATCCTCATGTACATTACTTAAGATTGCCTCAATCTCAAGCTTCATCTTCTGTTCATTTTGCACGGCGGAGCATCTCTTTATCAGATTCCGTATAATCAAAGCCGACCTTGATATCCATACCGAACCGTTTCTTATAGGTCTCCTCCAGATACTTTTTGATCCCGATCGAATGGCTCTTTGAAAGCTTACTGTCTTCCATCGCAAGCGTGATAATATCATCTGCATAATACCATTCTGCCCGCTTTAATAAACGATATCCAACATGACTGATCTTCTCGACATCATACAAGATACTGTCCTTATATACCTCTGTTAAGGTTCTGGTATTGTACTGGGAAGACAGCTCATAACGGTCATCAATGATGACCTTATAACCACGTCCACGAAATAAATGTCCGCAAATGATATCTTCCACCTGTACAATCTTCGGACGGCTGATCAGGTGCTTCGACAGCAGGCTGATAATAAGCTGGCGTTCTGCCTGCTTCATTACTACCTTTTCGATCATCGTATCCTCAAACAGGGAAGACAGCTCTTTATCCATATTCAGTTCAGGAAATACTTCAAAAAATAATTTTGCTTCTACCGGCACGTTCTATTCACTCCAGTTATCTAACTCGTACTTTAATGTTGATAATATATCTTTCTCGTCGATCTTCTTTATGATCTGGCCTTTTTTGATCAGGATACCGCAGCCTTTTCCGCCCGCAATTCCAAGATCTGCTTCCTTGGCTTCACCCGGTCCGTTTACAACACAGCCCATAACAGCAACCTTGATATTCAGATAATCATAATCGGCAACCAGCTTTTCTACCTGTTCTGCCAGTCCGATCAGATCAATCTCCGTTCTTCCACATGTTGGACAGGACACAAGTTCGATTCCTCCTGTACGGAGTCCAAGCGTCTTTAAGATCATCTTTGCTGTCATGATCTCATTGACCGGATCCCCTGTTAAAGATACACGGATCGTATCTCCGATTCCCTCATGCAGGATAATACCAAGTCCTACAGAGGATTTGATATTACCGCTCATAACCGTACCGGATTCCGTGATTACCCACATGCAGCGGATAATTCGTCTGATCTGCAATCAGCTCATGTGCTTTTACACACATCATAACATCGGAAGATTTAATACTGATGACCATATTGTCATATCCGCAGTCTTCGATCATATGAACCTTATCCAACGCACTCTCAACGATTCCTTCTGCTGTCACGCCATGGTATTTTTCAACTAATTCTTTTTCAAGGGAACCGCTGTTTACACCAACACGGATCGGTATATTTCGTTCCTTACATACCGCTACTACCTGTGCCAGCTTATCCTTACCACCGATATTACCCGGATTGATACGGATCTTATCTGCTCCCGCCTCAGCCGCTGCGATCGCCAGACGGTAATCAAAATGAATATCTGCAACCAGCGGAATATGGATCTGTTTCTTGATCGCAGGGATTGCCGCCGCTGCCGCATCATCATTTACGGTGCTTCTGATGATGTCACAGCCTGCCTTTTCAAGTTTTAAGATCTGTGCAACTGTAGCATCTATATCACTGGTTTTTGTATTTGTCATCGACTGGATCAGGATCGGATTTCCACCACCGATCACCCGGTCTCCTATCTTTATAACTTTTGTATGATCTCTGTACATATTAACTCCTGTTCATCTAATGAAAGAATACATTCTTGATATCGTTAAATAATATCACAACCATCAACAGCATAACCAGAACAAATCCGATCAGCGTCACGATATTCTCCTTATCCTTCGGAACCTTCTTTCTCGTTACTGCTTCAATTAACAGGAAGATAAATCGTCCTCCATCCAGGCCCGGTATCGGCAGCAGGTTCATAACGCCAAGGTTTGCCGACAGCAGTACGATATAATTCATCCAGTTTAAGAACAGATCAAGCACACTGCTCTTTGCTGCCTCATTGAAGGTATCGTTCATGTTCTTCGCTACTCCGACCGGACCGGATACTTCATCCGAACTTACCTGACGGGTAACGATCAGCTTCAGGCTTAAGAAGGTTGCTTTTACCCAGTATTGTCTGGTCTCATAAACAGAATATTTACAAAGCTCTCCGAAGTTCTTCGGGAGCTGATAACCGACACTCATTATTCCGATCTTATAGCCATCCGGTGTCTTTGCCGGATGTATCGTCGTATCATAGACCGTTCCGTCTTCTTTCTCAAGTGTCAGATCAATCGGTGAACCATCTCCATAGATCTGAAGATAGATCTGTAACTCACGGAAATTTTTAACTGTACTTCCCTCAATCTTTAATACCCGATCGCCATCTGATATCCCGGCTTCTTCCGCCGGATATACACCATTAAAATATTCCTCGGCATTTTCGATCTGGTATTTTTCAATATTATCTTTATTGTATACTGCTCCTATGATCGCAGGATCACTTCCACAGAAATGAATGATCACCATGGAAAATAAAAATGCGATCACAAAGTTCATGGCAGGTCCTGCAAGTACAACCGCCATTCTTGCCCAGATGGATTTCTTCTCAAAGGAATTCTCATCATTTTCGTTTTCTTCATCATCTTCGCTGAGCATCATACAATAGCCGCCAAGCGGAATCAGCCGCAGCGTATACTGTGTTTCTTTTTTCTTATGAAACTGAAACAGCTTCGGTCCGAATCCCATCGAAAACTCTTTTACTGTGATATGATTGATCTTTGCTACGATAAAATGTCCCAGCTCATGAAAGAAAATGATGACACCAAAAACAAGTATGATCAATATGATATTCAAAAACTAACACCCACTTTCAATAAATTCATATACTTCCTGCTCGGTTGCAAGAATCTCATCTATATCAGGATTTTCAATCAATTTATGATGATCCATGGATGCACGGATGATATCATAGATATCAAGAAAATCGATTTTTCTATCTAAGAACTGCTTTACTGCATATTCATTTGCAGCATTGAATACTGTAGGCATCGAACCACCGATCCCAATTGCCTCATATGCGTATCGTAACCCAAGAAAGGTATTCATATCCGGTGTCTCGATCACAATCGATGAAAGCTTCGTAAAGTCAAGACGATCTCCCGGCATGTATCTTCGTTCCGGATAGAACAGCGCATACTGGATCGGCAGCTTCATATCCGGCGTACCGAGCTGTGCGATCACTGCTCCATCTTTATATTCTACCATTGAATGAATGATACTCTGCGGCTGGATCACAACCTGAATATTTTCCGGTGCTACATCAAATAACCATTTTGCTTCAATAACTTCCAGACCTTTATTTACCATCGTTGCTGAATCAATGGTGATCTTTCTTCCCATGCTCCAGTTTGGATGCTTTAATGCGTCCTCTAATTTCACATGCTTTAAAAACTCTCTGCTCTTGCCACGAAATGGTCCACCAGATGCTGTCAACAGAATTTTTTTCAATGGAATCATGTGTATTTCCCTGCAATGACTGGAAGATTGCCGAATGTTCACTGTCAACCGGAAGGATCGATACTCCTTTTTCCTTTGCAAGCGGCATAATAATATGTCCCGCTGTAACCAGAGTTTCTTTATTTGCAAGGGCAATGTCTTTTCCCGCTTTAATCGCTGCCACAGTCGGGCGGATACCGATCATTCCTACAATAGCGGTAACTAATATATCCGATGTCTTGTATTCTGCAATCTCGATCAGCCCATCCATGCCTGATACGACACGGATATCCATATCCTTCAGACGATCTTTTAATTCATCTGCCAGCTTCTCATCCCACAGACCAACGATCTCCGGTCGGAACTCTCTCGCCTGCTTCTCTAATAAGTCTATGTTTCTTCCTGCTGATAAAGCACAGATTTTTATATCCTGATTCCATCTTGCGATCTCAAGTGTCTGTGTTCCTATAGATCCTGTGGATCCAATGATAGCTACATGTTTCATATTTGTTCTCCTTTACCCATTTCAAACATCTGTATCTAACATTTTTTATCTGTCTGCACTATTTCCAATGCGACATAAAGGAAAAAGCAGCGTAATTATGAGCACAGTTCATCTGTACGCTCTCCCACACTGCTTTTTTTCTGATTACAACAAATATAATATAAGATAATACATAATTGGTGCTGTAAATATAATGCTGTCAAACCGGGCAAGGATTCCGCCATGCCCCGGTATCAGCTTGCCATAATCTTTGATATCATTATTTCTCTTGATTGCAGAAGCCGCCAGATCCCCGATAACTGCAGGCAGCGCACATACAGCTCCGATCAATGCAAATATCCATACAGAATGTGCAACCTGCATGAAATGATTATAAATCAAACCAAATACAACACCTAATATTCCTGCTCCAACAATTCCGCCGATCAGACCCTCGATACTCTTCTTCGGACTTAAGATCGGTGACATCTTGTGCTTACCGATCGCGCGTCCGACCAGATAGGCACAGGTATCATTACCCCATGAGCTGACAAAGATCAGCAGAACAAGAATCAGTCCATGTTTCATATCTCGTATGAGATACACATACGACAACATTACACCTACATATACCAAATGCAAAAAATGCCGCCATGATCTCTTTATCTTTGTAATTCGGATATGTGAGCACATAGATTGCAAGGATGACCAGCATATAGACCGCGATCAACGGTAATATAAACTGATGCAGGTCAAAATACAACAATGCATAATAAAAAACCGTTGCACCGTAAGCTGCATATCCAAGTCCTTTCTTGTTCAGCCCATATATACGAAGTAACTCCATCACACCGATCAGCGAAACCGCACACATTACCAAACATGTAAGTGCTCCGCCAAAATAAAGTGTGATTGCTGCAATGATCACCAGGATCACTGCACTGATTGCCGTTGTTTAAACATATTATTTCCTCTTTTATTTTACCCCGCCATACCGACGGTCTCTATGACTGTAATACCGACATGCATTAACCAGCTCGTCCATATCAAAGTCCGGCCATAACACATCCGTAAAATAAAATTCTGAATATGCGATCTGCCATGGAAGAAAATTCGATGTCCGAAGCTCTCCGCTGGTCCGAATCAACAGATCCGGATCCGTCAGTTCCCTTTGTATCAAGGTAGGCACTGACTGTATCCTCTGTAACCGCATCCGGTGATAACTTTCCAGCCATACAGTCGGATGCAATCTGTCTGACCGCTCTTGTGATCTCATCCCGTCCGCCATAGTTAATTGCTACAGAAAACTGAAGTCCTGTATTATTTGCTGTAGCTTTCTCCAGATTATACATCTTCTCTACGATATCCTTCGGAAGGTCCTCACGCTTACCAATGATCCTTACACGCATGTTATTCCGGTTGGATCGCTCGATGCTGTCAACCAGATACTTACGGAAAATATTCATGATCGTAGATACTTCCTCTACTGAACGTTTCCAGTTCTCGGTAGAAAATGCGTATACAGTCAGGTATTTAATACCAAGTTCATCTGCATTCTCGCATGTTCGCTCGATTGCCTTTGCGCCCTCTGAATGTCCATAGGTTCTTGGCATCAGTCGTTTCTTCGCCCATCTTCCGTTTCCATCCATGATGATCGCAACATGCTCCGGAATATTGATCATTTCTCCATTTATTTCTTTATTCATACTTACTCCAAATTAAACAGTTAAGATCTCTGTTGATTTCTTCTCAATAGCCTTATCGATCAGACCAACATATTTGTCTGTCATCTTCTGGATCTTATCCTCGTTTGTCTTTAATTCATCCTCTGATATATCTCCGGCTTTCTCCATCTTCTTGATTGCGTCATTTGCATCTCTTCTGATATTACGGATAGCAACTTTTGCATTCTCACCTTTTTTTCTTAATATCCTTAACGATCTCTTTTCTTCTTTCCTCTGTCAGTTCAGGGAAATTCAGGATGATGTTCTTACCGTCATTGTTTGGTGTCAGCCCAAGATCTGAATTCAGGATCGCCTTCTCGATCGCCTTTACCAGTGATGGCTCCCATGGTGCGATCATCAGCGTTCTTGCTTCCGGTACGGTGATATTTGCAAGCTGCTGCATCGGTGTCGGTACACCATAATATTCTACCTTGATCTTATTTAAAATGTTAGGGTTGGCACGTCCTGCACGGATCGTAGCATATTCCCCTTCCAGGTTTTCAACTGTCTTCGTCATTTTCTCTTCGTACTGTGTCAACATATCTTTGTTCCTCCTGTTTATTTATACGTTCACATATGTTCCTGTAAAGCCACCGGTAACGGTCTTTACAATACTGTCTTCACCATTTAACCCGAATAACATCATCGGCATTTTGTTTTCCATTGCAAGAACTGCAGATGCAAGATCGATAACTCCAAGCTTATTATCAACAATGTCTTTCATCTGCATGCTGTCATATTTCTTTGCATTTGATTTGTCTTAGGGTCACTGTCATATACGCCGTCAATTGCTTTTGCAGATAAGACTACATCTGCCTTTACTTCAACCGCCATAAGAACAGTTGCCATATCTGTTGAGAAATACGGATGTCCGATTCCTCCGGCAAAGAAAACAACTTCTCCCTGCTCCATATATTCTACAGCTTTATCACGGTTGAACAGCTCTGTCATTGTTCCGCATGCAAATGGTGTCATGATATGTGATTTGATTCCAAATACACGAAAAGCATCTGCGGTATAGATACAGTTCATAACAGTTGCAAGCATGCCGATTGAATCTGCTTTTACACGATCCATATTTTCTGAGGTTCTGCCACGCCAGAAATTACCACCACCGATTACTACACAAAGCTGGATTCCTTTATCCAGGATCTTCTTTACCTGTCCGGCAACATCATATACAGTCTTTTTCATCAAAGCCCTGCTTTTTTCTCCAGCAAGTGCTTCTCCACTAAGTTTCAATAACACTCTGTTCATTTCCATAATTGTAACCTCTTATGTTTTCTCAAAAATTTTTTCTATCCTAGTATAGCACAATATAACTATATTTCAAACAGGAAGTTGGAAAGATTTTATTCAAATTATCGAAGCCCCGGATCTGTTCTCCATAACAAAAAAAGAACACCACAAAATCTGACTGGTTTCATGATGTTCTTTCGTTTCTGGTATGTTTCTATATACTATTTATTAACGATTGAATCCGGATCATCATCTACTGTAAACGTATCCAGATCGATCTGGTTATAATATCCTGTATCGTTGATAATATTTGCACTGATATTTTTAACTGTCTGGGATGGAACATAATCATAATCGTTAAACAGATATCTGTGGAGAACGACTACATTGTTCTCCAGATCTCCTGCTACAACCAGACTTCCCTTACTTCCAAGTGTTGGTGTTGACCATGTAAATGGGAAACCGGTTGAGGATTCCAGTTTGTAATTGAAGCAGTTCGTTGCAAGATCCATAATCTCTTTCTTTGTAAGGCTGGAACTGATATCATCTACAACTGCATTCAGGCAGTCATTTAACTTGAGATTCCGGCACTCTTTTTGCCTTTTCGATCATAAGGCTGATAACCTTTCTCTGTCTCCATGCTCTGGTGATATCACCCTGGTCTGTACTTCGATTCTTGCATATGCGGTAGCCTGAACACCATCAAGATGTACAACACCTGTATCATATACATACGTAGACTGGATGCCATTGACTCTCTGCTGTTCATCGATACACTGATTCAGCTTGTCAAGCTCGCTGGACTTCAATTCGATATCAAGACCGCCAAGTGCATCGATTGCTTCTGTCAATGCCTTGAAGTTTACAGTTACATAAGCTGTAATATTCAGGTCAAGGTTCTTGTTCAATGTATTGATCGCCTCTGAAGCTCCGCCATAAGCATAAGCATGTGTGGCCTTCTCATAGCTCTTGGAATCATTTGCAAGCTCCAGATATGTGTCACGATATACGGAAGACATCTTAACCTCCTGTGTATCATTGTTAATGCTTACAATGATGATTGCATCGGATCGTGCTCCGCTTTCTACCATATCAATATCACGGCTATCTACACCGAATAATGCGATCGTTGTATAACCGGTCATCTTCTTTACGGTTTCTTCTGCAAGGTCATCATTCACCTTAACGTCTTTTAACTCTTCAAAATTCATTTTATTAAATGCTGAATTGATATAAGCATTTACAAAAAGGACACCTCCAAGAATGATCACCAGTATTTCTGCTATAAGTGCAATGATCCATGGTTTGTTTTTGCTCTTTTTTTCTTTTTTTTCCGGAAGATCTGCGCTCAGCAGATTTTTTCTGTGCCCGCTTTGCTGCTGTATCTTCCATATCATCATAATCGTCGAAATCTTCATCGCTAAAAATATTATCGCTCATTATTCATTCTCCTATACGTTTGTGTATATGTTTCATCTCAACAGAACTATTTTTCGTACAAAATGTCAATTTTCCACGAACAAACAAGGTGTATTCTACTACAAATAATATTCAAATTCAACCTGTTCATAAAAAAATATAACATTTACGCCGGACTGTCTTCTTTATTCGCCCAGGATAAATTTGTCAATAACCGGGACCAGACCATCTTCATCATTTGAGAGTGTTACATAATCTGCATGTTCCTTTACGATCTCCTGTGCATTTGCCATCGCCACACCGACACCCGCATATTCGATCATCGTCAGGTCGTTATATCCATCTCCGCAGGCAACCAGATCCTTTACATCCATGTGCAGATATTCCAGAAGCTTTTCAAGAGATGTTGCCTTATGCACACCCTTTGGCATGATCTCGACAAAGAAAGGCTCGGAACGGAAAACAGTAACCGAATCTCCATACAGGGCTGCCAGCTCCTGCTCCACCTGCTCTGCAACATCAGGTTCTGCTGTCAGCAGGCACTTATTGATCGGGAAGTCAATAAAGGAACGAAAATCCTCCACCTGTACGATCTCCATACGATTGATCCTTGCCTCAAGACTCATATAATCATCAACCGGGGTTCCTGTTACAACGATGTCATCCTTATAAGTCACCATCCCAATCTTTTTCTCAACACAGTAATCATATATTTTTCTTGCAATCTCATTATCTACACATGCCTGATATGCGATCTCACCTGTTTTATAATTCACGATACGTCCGCCATTGAATGCCAGCACATATCCACCATACTGATTCAGTTCCAGTTCATCCGCAATCTTCCGGATTCCAGGCAGCGGCCGTCCGGATGCAATTGCCACAACATGTCCTTTTTTCTGGATCTCCATGATCTTATCCAGTGTAGGCTTTGTGATCTCTTTTTTCGAATTAGTCAATGTACCATCAATATCAAGTGCTATTATCTTCTTCATCTTATTATCTCCACGTTTATCTTCAATTTGTAATGATCAAGTTGATAATATATAGTAGTTTCACCTCTTTGTCCAGTAGTTTACCCGAAAAAATGCGATTCTATTGTAATTGACGGTGCGATTGTATTATAATAATCAATCATAAATGCATCTTTTTTATTAAATTTCGGAGTTTTGGCATGAATTATACGATCTATATAAAAGAAAAGAATCTGGCAACAAATATAAAAGCGGCTGTTCATGAATATATCAAGCGGCTATCACCTTTCTGTAAAGCTACAGTCTGCTGTGCAGGCAAAAAAAAAGTTGCCTTTGCAAGTAGCGATATCAATATCCTGATCACCCCTGACCAGACAGGCAAGCACACGATCTCTTCCGAAGCCTTTGCCCGAATGATCTCTGACTATGCCCTGGGCGGATATTCAAAAATCAGTTATTTTATTGGATTTTCTCCGGATGATCTTCCGATTTTATTCGATCAGACCTTTTTCGTTTCCAGTATGACATTATCTAACGAGATCTGCCTGATTGCCTTTACGGAACAGCTCTATCGTGCCTATACCATCAATAACAACATTACTTATCACAAATAATACGAATCTGGTCAAGCAACATGACACGCATCAACTGATGTGGGAATGTCATATCCGAAAAACTCATTTTCACATCTGCACATCTGACCAGTTCGTTTGAAGTTCCCAGAGAACCACCGATCAGAAAGGATACTGCTTCATATTCCCGCTCTTCTGCCTGACGGATAATTGCCGCGAACTGTTCGGTTGTATATTTTTTACCTTCTATGCAAAGAGCGATCACAAAATCATTTTTACCGATACTTGCAAGACTGTTTCTGCTTTCTGTTTCAATAATCTTCTGCTTTTTACAGCATCGGATGCATTCTTCGGTATTTTTTCATCCTCACTCTGAATGATCTCTACCCGATTCTTTTTATTGATCTGTTTACAAAGTTCCTGTATCTGACTGCTATAATATTCTTCTTTTATCTTTCCAACACATATGATCTTGAACAGCATCATGCATCTCCATTTTCTATCTCTGATCCAGCTTTATCTGGTCAAACAATTTCTTTTCCGCTTCATTTTTTCTTATGCGTAAACATACTGACAATGATCGTTACCGCCAAAGCAAATACAAAGGATGCAGTTCCCGCACTCAGTTCTGTTGATACCGCCAGTGTATTTCCTTCTATCATCGGTACAAAATACCAGACAGAACAAACCGCAAGCCCTGTAAACAGTCCTGCAAAAATTCCCGGTCTGCTTGCTGCTCGCCAGACAACTGCCAATATACATGGAGCTGCCATTGCAGATGCATACTCCCATGAAACCGTGATCAGTTTCTGATACTCCGGCTTCCATATACCGACGATCACCAGTAATGCGCCTGAAAGAATAACCAGCAGGCCTATATCTGCCACATTCTGCTGTTTTTCATTCCTGATCCATTTCATTTTTGGCAGAAGTCCCCGAGCTACTTCCATACTCATTGCAAATATACGCTCGGTCAGACACAACAACGTAATAACCAAAACTCCAAGTATAACATATCGGATCTCTGTCGGAACTTCCAGCTTATGACATAAGGCTGCAACATAAGTCCGGAGCAGTTCGTCAATTCCAGAATCAAGCGTCACCTTTAACGGATAGATACATACTGCATTTAACAATGACCAGACACTGATCACAACAATCATCACGCCTGTATACAGGATTGGACAACACCCGTCCACGATCCAGCTCATGACTGTCCTTTGCTTCAAATGCTCCATTAAATAAAAATGGAAGTCCAAGACAGCCAAGTCCCATACCGACCATGGATATAATATATGTAACACCGGTCTGTGTGCCGTTATAATACAGAATATTCAGATATACACTGGTTCCGCCCTTCATATGCAGCTTTCCATAAATATCGAGAAGCTCCGATGGTTTATTTACCATAAACAAACTGATGACCAGCACAAAGAATACAAACAGCAATATTATATAGAAGATACTCCTTATTACACTTCTTACTTTATTTCCGAGTATACACATATAAATGCTTAAGCTCACCACGATTCCTACGGCAACCCAGTGATATTCCACGCCAACCGTCTTGCTGATCACCTTACTCCCATATTCCAGCAATGCTGCAGTCATAGACAGAAGGATCAGCAGCCATACAACAAGAAAGCTGTCCTTTAATATAACCGACCGGTATCTGTCATATAAAAATTCCCACATACTTCCGATGGTCTTCCGGGAAAGATCCCGATAAGAACGGAGCCGCTTTACCAGAAACAACCAGGCAAATGTTGTACCGACAAACAGACCAATATTGATAAAACACACACCGGCTCCATATACTCCGATCACCGGTGGCAGCAGGACCAATGACCAGAGCAGCATCTCTGCCATTGAATTATTTCCAGCCAGCAGTGCCCCGTTTAATGTATTTTGATCATTCTGAAATAAATATTTTCTTTTGCTTCTGCTCATATCAAAGACTCCTTCAAACCCACCCGGGTTCCGATCATTTTTTACTGCTTTATGTTCTCACTATCCGCTTCTTCGTGTCAAGTCTCTTTTTATATAATTTTTCTATATTTCTTTTTTTTATTTCTATTATATTATTACAAATTTGTAAGCATCCTAATAAAAAATATAGAACAAGAAAACTATCTATGTTATAATATCCAAGTATGTAAATTTTGTTTTACATGGTCATTACATGATTTTGACATTTATTCAGAAGGTAATTTTTATTCACAGGAGGATATGGAAGTGGACTTTTTTTCAATTCTGACTTTACTTGGAGGCGTAGGACTGTTCCTGTTTGGAATGAACATGATGGGCGATTCCCTGAAGAATCTGGCAGGAGGAAGTCTGGAACGGATACTTGAAAAACTGACAACCGGTAAGAGTCAGGCAACCGGCGCGATTAAGGGCTTTGGTCTTGGTACCGGTGTAACAGCGATCATTCAGAGTTCTGCAGCAACTACGATCATGCTGATCGGTTTTGTAAATGCCGGCATCATGAAGCTTGGTCAGGCGATCCCTGTTGTATTTGGTGCCAATGTCGGTAGTACCGCAACCGCACAGATTTTACGTCTTGGTGATCTTGGCGAAGATATGTTTATCCTCAAATTATTAAAACCGTCTTCTTTTTGCACCCGTTCTGATCGGTATTGGTGCTTTTATCATTCTGTTTGCCCATAAGAAAAAAAAACATAAAGATATCGCCGGTATCTTAGTCGGTCTTGGTATCTTATTCCTTGGTATGAATACAATGGAAGCTGTGTTCGCTCCTTTAAAAGAATCTGAAGCATTCCAGAATCTGTTCATTTCTTTCAGCAATCCACTCCTTGGTATCCTAATTGGTCTTGTCTTAACAGCGATCATCCAGAGCTCCTCTGCTTCAGTCGGTATCCTTCAGGCATTATCCTCAACAGGAGTTGTTTCCTATGGTTCTTCGATCCCTATTATTATCGGTATTAATATAGGAAAATGTTTCGCCATCCTGCTCGGCAGTATCGGTGCAAACAAAAAGGCAAAAAACGTGTTGCCATGTCCTATCTGTTATTTAATATTATCGGTGCGATTTTCTTCGTTGTTGTGATCTATGGACTTCAGTTGTTTATCACCTTCCCATTCATAGATAAGATCATCAACCGTGGTGTAATCGCAAACCTACATTTTATGTTTAACTTTATCATTGCGATTCCTGCTGCTTCCATTCGCAAATAAGATCGCAGATCTGACCGGTAAGATCATCGGCGACGATAAAGAATCCAAAATTGACAAAGAGCTTGCATCTCTCGATCCAATGCTTCTTGATACACCAAACATTGCTCTTACCCAGGCGCAGAAGGTAATGTTCTCCATGACAGACTCCATCAAGGAAAACTTCGAACTTGGAAGTCAGTTATTATCGGAATATAATGAAGAAACTGCTGGAAAACTTCTGGAAAATGAGATGTTCATTGATAAATGTGAAAGTGCGTTAAACGAATATCTGTTAAAGATCACCTCCAAGCGGCTGCATTCATCCGAACGAAAGCTGGCATCTGAATTATTAAACAGTGTCAGTGACCTGGAACGAATCGGTGACCACTGTGAAAATCTTCTGATCGTCGGCAGAAAGATCACCGATGAAAAAAATCTCCTTCTCCACACAGGGAACCATGGAGATCAATACGCTCTTACAGGCTACAGCCAATATCATTGATACAACCTTTATGGCATTCAAAAACGATGATTTAACGGCTGTCTCCCCGTATCGAGCCACTTGCTCAGTCAATCACAGAGGTAAAAGAGATCATCAAAGATCACCATGTTATCCGTTTACAGACCGGAGACTGCGATATCGACGGTGGTTTTGCTCTTGTAGATATCCTGACCAGTCTGGATCGTATCGGAAGTCACTGTTCTAATATCGGACTTCATATTGCAAAGAAATTAACTACAGATTCCTTTGACGAAATGCACGGTCATATCTACACAAATGGATATAAGACCTCCGAAGAATATAAAGCACTCTACTGCTACTACATGTCTCTGTACTCTGATCCGATCACCGAAAAGTATAAGGCGAGCCTGCCAGAGCTGGAACATAAGATCTCGCAATCAGATGCAAATAAATCTTCTGCTTCGAAATCTGTGGATCTGAACACAGCTAAGGCAGATAAAAACGAACAGCAGGCAAAAAAAGAGCCTAAATTAAAAGAGATCAAGAAGACAAAGATTGAAAAAGTAAAACAGAAGAAAGACTCTAAGAAAAAATAAAGATTATTCTGATAATAAGCATTATAAAAAGATACTCTGATCACGGGATCATACAGGTCCTTTGCTTTCAGAGTATCTTTTTTATTTCCTTTTATTCTTTAATACTGCATTTTATTATTATTTGATCTTGTATCTCGTTTAGACAGATATACATAATGACTCTATCTCAATCACGGCTTTCAATTACAATTAATAATCCGATTCAAATTCGATTAGACCACACTCTGCAATCAGCTCATTGCTGACGCCGATGCTTTCTCCAAGCTTCAATGTAAGCCCCTGTGCATTATAATAAAAACCCTGAAGTGTTACACCGATCACCTGTTCCGTATATGGAAGCAGTGACACATATCTGTATGCATCGGTACGCTTCACGATATGTTGGTGTGCTGTCATCGTGATCCTGTTATGCTCGTCGATCAGATATGCCGATATTTCGGTCTCTGCAAACTGCTTTAATAAGCCAATATTGGCAAGAGTATGATCCATACGGGTTCCGGTTGCTCCAACCAGAATTACTTCATCCGGTCTGATCTCCTGCTCCAGTATATAAGAGATTGCAACATGGGTATCTGTAAAATCCTTATGTGTATCCAGATCCAGAAATTCTGTCTTTTTTCCCGATATGATGCTACAATATCTGTCTTTGCCGAATCAAAATCTCCAATAACCAGATCCGGAAGTATGTCACATTCCTGACAGATTTCAAGTCCTTTATCACATGCTATTATTTTTTTTTTTGAAAATCATAATCGGAAAGAACCGTTTCAAGCACTTTTTTTTTTTTGAAACGGTTCCTCCTGTAACAACTAAATATCGATTCATATATCCTGTTACCTGTTCCGGCAGACAGCAGATCTGCTTTCTGCCTTTTTATTACTTTCTATTGTATTTCTGAAAAAATCTTATGGAAGGCTTTTTACATTCTCAAACCTTATCTCCCTTGAATACTGCAGATCCGGCAACTAATACATTTGCACCTGCCTGAATGATCTCAGCCACATTAGAAAGAGTGACACCGCCGTCTACCTGAATATCTGTCTGAAGTCCACGGCTGTTTAACAGTGCTCTGGTCTCTGTAATCTTCCGAAGGGAAGATGGAATAAACTTCTGTCCTCCAAAGCCCGGATTTACTGACATGATCAGAATCATATCTACATCCTCTAATACATAATCAAGTACCGATAATGGTGTTGCAGGATTTAATGCAACTCCGGCTTTCATTCCCAGCTCTTTTATGGCTGCGATGGTTCTGTGAAGGTGCTTGCAGGCTTCTGCATGTACTGTTACGATATCTGCTCCACAATTCTTATAATCCTGTAAGAAACGCACCGGTTCATCAATCATAAGATGAACATCAAACACCTTATCAGATACCGGACGAACACTCTTGATAACCGGTGCTCCAAATGAAATATTCGGCACAAAGGACCCATCCATAACATCCAGATGAATATATTCACTTCCTGCCTGATCTATGATCTGTATATCTTCTGCCAGATGTCCAAAATCCGCAGACAATACTGATGGGGACAGCTTTAACATTACCATTTCCTCTTTTCCTTTAATTCATTGTATATCATAACATAATCATCATACCGCATCTTACTGATTCTACCATCGCTGACAGCTTTCTTTACCAGGCATCCCGGTTCACTAATGTGATTACACATGTTAAATTTACAGGTTCCTGTATATGCTGCAATCTCAGGAAAATACAGCTTCAGATCTTCTGCTTCGATTCCTTCTGTATATAACGAACTGAAACCCGGTGTATCCATAATATAAGTATCATCATCTACAAACATCAGCTCTGAATGTCTCGTTGTATGTTTTCCACGCTGGATCTTTTCACTTTTTTTTTTTTTTTTTTTTTTTTTTTTTTTTTTTTTTTTTTTTTTTTTTTTTTTTTTTTTTTTTTTTTTTTTTTTTTTTTTTTTCAAAACCTCCCGTCTGCACATTGGCATCCGGAAATAATGAATTCAGTGTCGATGACTTGCCTACACCTGAAGGTCCTGCAAATACCGTTGTTTTTCCTTTTATAACTGCTTCTAACACATCAATCCCATAGCCGCTTTCGGCACTGATAAACAATACCTCATAGCCACTCTTTGTATAAGATCTGCATATATCTTCACTCTGACGAAAGCCCTCCAGATCCACTTTATTAAAGCAGATCACTGTAGGAACCTCATGCTGCTCCATATTGATCAGAAAACGGTCAAGCAGATTGAAGTTAGGTGCTGGTGCAGACACTGCAAAAATAATTACAGTCTGATCTACGTTTGCAACTGCAGGTCTGTTTAACCAGTTAAATCTGGGCAATATATCTTCAATATTGCCCAGATTCTTCTCTTCATCTAATATCTCTATCTCAACATTATCGCCTACCAAAGGTTTAATCTTCCGATTCCGGAAGACACCCTTTGCTTTACATTCATATGTGATGCCGTTTTCACAGACAACATAGTAGAAACCACCAATGCCTTTTATGATCTTACCTGTCATACCTGCACCTATTCCTTTGTAAAGGATGCTGATAAACCACTGGTGTTAAAGCTTGATGTTACATCCTGTCCTTCTGAATCTGTGATCATAACCGTAAATGTACCGGAATCCTCTGATAAACCGCTAATGGAATCTGCTCCGCCGATATCCAGTGGGAAGGACTCCTCTCCGGCTGCTCCGGAATATATCTTATAAGTTGCATCTCCGATTGTATAAGATACGGTCACTGATACATTACCTGCTGCCTCAAAATCATATCCTGCATTTGTGATAGCACCTGTAAATTTAACTGTATAGGAAACTGTTTCCGGTCCGTCACTGATCACATAATTGATCGTTGAACCTTCTTCTACCTTACTGTCTGCATCAATTTCCTGGCTGATCACCTTTCCTGCTTTTACATCATTACTGTTTGCATGGCTTGGATTTCCAACCAGTCCTGCATCACTCAGCAGAGATTCTGCTTCCTTCTCTGTCTTACCTACCAGATTTGGCACCGGTACATCCTGTACCTCTTTACCATTGCTGACAATGATCTTAACAGTAGAACCCTCCGGCTGCATTGTCTTTTCTTCCGGCGACTGACTGATTACATAATTTTTCTACTGTATCGTCATATTCATAACCATGGGTAACCGTAAAGCCTGCTTCTGTAAGCAAGGTTGTTGCCTGGTCATCGGAATATCCTCTGACATCCGGAACTTCTTTATCTTCCTTGCCTTCTGAAACCGTTACAACAATCTCCTCATCTGCTGAGACCGCCGTTCCTTCGTCTACGCTCTGACTGATTACATAGCCCTCCTGAACGTCATTGTCCTTCTTTGTTTCAAATGTATAATTTGTGAATCCTGCTTTTTTCAGTTCTTCTTCTGCTGCTGTTTTATACAGACCTACTACATTGACCATTGGAATCGTTGCCTGTTCACTTGTAGTAACATCATCTGTACTGGCATCACTGTTCTCATCTGTATCGTCAGTACTTTCTGTTGCTTCCGTAGTCGTCGGTGTATCTGTCGTATCCTTCTTTCCGGAGAATAGCTTGAAACCGGCAATCTTCGAAATCAATAATGCAACAAGGATTGCAATGATAACTACAACTGCAATACTTGATATCATAATGATCTTTTTCAGTTTTGGATCCAGCTCATCCAGTTCTGCATCGTCATCATCTTCCGGCTGTCTGAGTTCTTCCTCGTCATCCTCCTCATCGTCGTCATCATCAAACAGATTATCAAATTTGGAAGGTGGTATGATCGGTGTGTCTTCCGGATGCTCTTCCGGTTCCAGATCTTCCTCATCCAACACCGGCTCATTCATCTGCCTTCCTTCTTTGATTGCTTTCATTTCATCCGAGGTCATTTCAACCGTTGGCGAACTTGGCACGATTGGAGGCACAACAACACAGTCAATATCCGGATTTGCCTGCACACGCTTCAGATCTGCGATCAAAGCACTTGCTGTCAATATCTGCGCTCTGCCTTCTTCTGTGTACATTTCAAAATAATCTTTTCCAGACTCGTCGGTATGTCCGGATAATATTCTCTAGGGGAGATCATCTCACCCTGTATATGCATCAATGCAACCGCAACATTATTCTCTCCCTCAAATGGCACATGTCCGGTTACCATTTCATACATAGTGATACCAAGCGAATAAATATCACTTCTTTCATCACTGAAGCCGCCTCTTGCCTGCTCCGGGGAAATATAATGAACACTTCCCATGGCATTTGCTGTCATAGTGTTGGAAGAAGCTGCTCTTGCAATACCAAAATCTGTAACCTTTATTCCGCCATTTTTTTTGACACAATAATATTCTGTGGCTTTATATCTCTGTGGATCGTATGATTCTGATGGGCTACTTCCAGTCCCTGTGCGATCTGGATCGCAATATTAATTGCCTCATCTGATTTCAGTCTTCCCTTTTCCTGAATATATTCCTTTAAGGTAATTCCTTCTACCAGTTCCATTACGATATAGTAAATGCCATTGTCCTCCCCGACATCATATACATTTACGATATTCGGATGGGATAATCCGGCTGCTGACTGCGCCTCGATCCTGAATTTTGTTACAAAATTCACATCGGAACTGAATTCCGGCTTTAAAACTTTTATTGCTACATATCGGTTCAGCACATGGCATTTTGCCTTATAAACCTCAGACATTCCGCCCGTACCGATCAATTCTATTATCTCATAACGATTACTGAGTATCATTCCTGGATTTAACATGTTTACACCTCTCACTATTTTACAGCAACCACAACGGAGATATTATCTTTTCCTCCGTAATAGTTCGCTCTGTCAATCAATTTTTCAACCGCTGCTGTAATATCCCCGCTGTCTTCCATCACGATTTCTTTTATCTCATCATCCTCGATCATATTGGTCAAGCCATCTGAACATAACAAAATCCTGTCATTTTCCTTCATATCTAACTCAAAGAAATCGATCATGACCTTATCTGATATTCCCAGTGCTCTGGTTATTATATTTTTTTTCGGGGTGATTTCTGCCTTTATTTCTGTCTAACTGTCCGGATCGTATCAATTCCTCCACAAGGGAATGATCCAGAGTTACCTGTCTGATATCATTATCTATAAAATACAGCCGGCTGTCCCCGATGTTTGCAACATACAGGGCATCTTCCTCACATACAGCCGCCACAAGGGTCGTTCCCATCCCTTTCAGATCTTCGTTCTCCCTTGCCATTCTGTATATCTTATCATTTGCATAAACAATCGCTCTTTTTAGAACGGATACCGAATTGTTCAACGTGCTTTCTTTTTATATATTCTGTTACACATTCAATCGCAGTCCTTGATGCAACATCACCAGCTTTATGACCACCCATACCGTCTGCTACTATGTACAGATTTGGCAGTGGCCCAATTGGCTCATCACAAAAGAAAAAAATGCTGTCCTGATTCTGGGCTCGTTTCTTACCGATGTCTGTTCTACCATCCGATCTCATCTGATGCCTCCCGTCTAAAACGTCTCTTTTTTGCCTCTTCATATTTTCTTCGAAGCTGTCCACAGGCAGCATCAATATCTCTGCCCATACTTCTTCTTATTGTAACATTTATATCTTTCTTTTCAAGTATATATTTGAATTTTTCAACAGAATCACCGAGTGAACGACAATACTCACGCTCTTTGATCGGATTTACCGGAATCAGATTCACATGTCCATGCATATTTTTTTAGAAGCTCCGCCAGCTTATATGCATGCTCCGGTGTATCATTTTCATCCTTCACCAATGAATATTCAAAGGTTACCCTTCTGCCTGTTTTTTCAAAATAATACCTGCATACTTCCATCAGTTCTGCGATCGAATACTTATTTGCAATCGGCAACAGTTTTCTTCTGTCTTCATCCGTCGGACTATGAAGAGACAAAGCAAATGTAATAGAAAGTTCCTCATCTGCCAGTTTTTTTATTTGTGGAACCAGTCCGCAGCTTGAAACCGTAATATTTCTCTGGCTGATATTTTTGCCCCGCTCGTCATTGATGATCCGGATGAAACGGATCAGATTATCATAATTATCCAGGGGCTCTCCGGTTCCCATTACAACAATATTTGACACGCGTTCTCCTGTGATCCGTTCGATTGCATAGATCTGATCAAGCATCTCTGATGCTTCCAGATTCCGAATCAGACCGCCTATTGTAGAGGCGCAGAACCGGCATCCCATACGGCATCCGACCTGAGAAGAGATACAGACGGAGTTGCCGTGCTTATACCGCATCAGCACACTTTCCAATACATTTCCATCCTGTAAACGGAACAGAAATTTATTGGTTCCATCCTGTTTCGATACCAGTCTGGTCACCTCTTCTACACCATGCATGCCCTGCTTTTTTATCTCCTCGATCCGTTTCTTTGGAACATTTGTCATTTCTTCCGCATCTGCAATTCCTTTTTCATGCACCCATTCAAATATCTGTTTTGCACGGAATGCCGGCTGTCCGACTGCCTGTACCCAGACTGCCAGTTCATCAAACATCATGGAGCGGATATCCAGTTTTTTATATCTTCTATCTCTGTAAACATATCTTTCTCTTCCTGAACCATAGAATAACCGGAAAAGTGCTCTGCTCTCCGGTATCAATTTTCTTATCTGCTATTTCCGTCTGCGCAATCTTGAAATAAAAAATCCATCGCAGTGATCCACTCCCTGCAGCAAAGTGATATACCCTTTTTCTGCACGTTTTTTTAAACATTCCGGCATATAGTCAGAAAGGCTTTCCAGTTCGTACTCTTCATGTGCCTTTAAAAATGCTGTCACGTTTTCTTCATTCTCGATTCGGTCGATCGTACAGGTGGAATAGATCAGTGTTCCTCCCGGTTTTACATAGGCGGCACAGACATCCAGAATCGTCTTTTTGTATTGCTGCAAGATTCTCTTACCATATCCTCTGTTACATGATATTTAATATCATTTTTTCTCGCCATAACACCAAGTCCGGAACAGGGAAGATCTGCAAGAACAACATCTGCTTTCTCAATCATATCCGGATCCGGAATCGCTGCATCCCATACCTTTGTTGATACGTTATGAAGCGCTAACCGTTCCAAATTCTCATCGATCTTATCAACCTTTTCTTCTGAGATATCACGCGCATATACATGTCCCTGTTCTCCGGTCTGTTCTGCCGCATACATGGTCTTTCCGCCGGGAGCTGCACAGACATCAAGAATCACATCACCCGATCTGATCCCTGCTGCAAGCACCTGCAGGCTGGAGCTCTCATCCTGAACCGTAAACAAGCCTTCATGGAATCCCGGAACCGTACGGATATAATCATATCCTGAAATAATCAGGGACGTCTGATTATAATATCCTTTTTCTACTTTTATGCCTTTTTTCGATCAGAATATTCCGAAATTTCTCAGTTGTCGTCTGCATCGTATTTACACGGATCGTTGTGCCACGCTCCTGCTCGCCTGCCTGTAGGATCTGCTCTAACTGGTCTGTACTGTATTCCTTTAACAGAAATCCCACCAGCTCCTCCGGAACTGAATATTTCACAGACAGATATGATTCTACACCATCCTCCATGGAAGGATAAGTAATTGCAGCTTTGTTCCTGCATACACTCCGAGCACGCCATTTACATACCCTTTTAATGTCCGGAACCCTCTTTTTTTCCTGTCAGGTTCACATATTCATTACAGGCAGCTTCATCCGGTACTGCATCCATATAAAAAGATCTCATATGCTGCCATCCGTAAAATACAGCGGATGACCGGCTTACATTTTTAATTTTTGTTTTTTGAAAATTGATTAAGAATATAATCCAATCTGATCTTCTGCTCTGTTACACCCTCCGTCAACCGGCTGATGTAAGCACGTTCTTTTTTATTCATAAACTGATTTGCCCGGAGTGCTCCACCTAGAGCATCCCCTGCAAATCGATCATTACGGTCAATATCAAGCAGAATATCCAGAACGATCTCTTTGAAGTTTTACTCATATATCATCTGACCTGTCTTAAGTTTATTTCCTGCAAGAAATGCTGCACAATCCATCGGCTTCTTGCCTTCCGGCTGAAGCTTTCTTATCATTAATGCTCCATTTCCACATGCAACCGTAAAGTTTTTTCTTCGTCACACGAACGATCATTCCCGGAACGATCTGTGTTCCATCCTCCAATGCCTCCTCCGGTTGTTCACAAACGGAAGCCTCATAGATCCGTACAGTCTTCTGATTCATCTTCGTATAAGCAACCGGCCATGGCTGTAACCCGCGGATCAGTCGTTCCAGAGAAGCTGCATCTTTTGTAAAATCAAGCTCTCCCATTTCTTTCTTCAGCATGGATGCGTAACAGCTTAACGAATCATCCTGTGGTGTCCGTATAGCTGTATGGTTTTCAAGCTTTGAAAGTGTAGACAGGATCAGCTCTGCACCTGCGTCTGCAAGTTTATCGTGAAGCGTAACTCCGGTATCGGTATCTTTGATCGGAACAACCGTCTTTTCGATCATATCTCCGGTATCTAATCCCTTTGCCATATACATCGTAGTAACACCGGATTCTGTCTCACCATTAATGATCGTCCACTCAATCGGAGCTGCTCCTCTGTATTTTGGAAGCAGTGACGCATGGATATTGATGCATCCGTACTGTGGAATATTTAAGATAGATTCCGGAAGGATCTGTCCATAGGCTGCTACAACGATAGCATCCGGCTGATAGTCCCGGATAATCTGAACATTTTCTTCCTCCCTGAGTTTTACCGGCTGATAAACTGGTATATCAAGGGAAAGTGCCTTTTTCTTAACAGGTGTTGGCTGAAGTGTTTTTCCTCTTCCCTTCGGTTTATCTGGCTGTGTAAAACATGCAAGAACCTTGTGCCCTGCATCTACGATTGCCTGCAAAGGCTTTACAGCAAATTCAGGGGTTCCCATATATATAATATTCATACGATTGTATCTGCCTCCTTATAGTCATCTGGTAATTCTTTTTTATTCTGTCTCGTATAAGCCATCTTCTACTTTATCTTTATATAAGATCCCATCCAGATGGTCAGTCTCATGGCAAATTGCCCGTGCCAGAAGTCCTTCCCCTGTTACTGTGATCTCATTCATATCTCGATCCAGAGCTTTGCACACAACATGCATAGGTCTTGTCACCTGACCAACCTTACCCGGAAGGCTCAGACAGCCCTCATCTCCGGTCTGTTCGCCGGAAGTCTCTATGATTTCCGGATTAATGAGCGTCAACGGACTCTTATCTCCGATATCAATTACAACGATTCTTTTTACAATTCCTACCTGTGGCGCTGCAAGCCCGACACCATTTGCCTCATACATGGTATCAAACATATCATCGATCAACTGAGATAACCGTGGAGTCATCTCCTTAACAGGCTTACATATCTTTCTTAAAAAATTACTGTCGCCATCGATTCTTATCTTTCTTGTTGCCATCTCACGTTCTCTCCTTAATACATATTTAAAGGATTAAAGTCAAATTGAAGACTTAAATCCTGAACTTCTTTTCTCTGATATATATTGTTCTATCCGATCTTTTAAAACCACCAGCTCATTATACCGATAATTCTTAATATAGACAACCCTTCTGTAAATATCACGGATTTTTGCAATTACCGGAGCTGACGGTCCGATTATCTTCATGTTCCGATCATCTACCGAACAGCTTCTGATATAATCACAGATATCTTCCGCCATCTGATCCAGAAAGGCTTCATCTGAACTTACCATCAATACCACCATCATATTCCATTCCGGCGGATATTTCATCAGTCCCCGATATGCCTCTTCTTCTTTATAAAAATAAGAATAATCCTGTTCGGCTGCTGCTTTTTATCGCATAATGCTCCGGCTTATAGGTCTGGATCACAACCTTTCCCGGCTGTTCCCCTCTTCCGGCTCTTCCTGCCGCCTGGGTGATCAGATCAAAGGTTCGTTCTCCTGCCCGGTAATCATTCTGAAACAGCGTAAGGTCTGCAAGAATGATCCCAACCAGTGTTACATTTGCAAAGTCATGTCCTTTTACGATCATCTGTGTTCCGACCAGAATATCAGCTTCTCCGTTTCCAAACTTTTCCAGGATCTGTTCATGCGCATTCTTCGCAGTTGTTGTATCCTTATCCATACGAAGGATCCTCGCCTGTGGAAACAATCTCTGTACCTCTTCCTCCACCTTCTGAGTTCCGGTTCCATATCCGCCGATCAACCCTGAATGACAGGAAGGACATACTTTTTGGCTGAGGCATCTGGAATCCACAATAATGACAGATCATCTGATTATTTCCATGCCTGGTCAGGCTGACATCACAGTGTGGACATTTCAGTGCCTCCCCACAACTTCTGCATGACACGAAACTGTTATATCCTCTTTTTATTGATAAACAACATTACCTGCTGCCTGCGGGCAAGCCGATCCGCGATATCATCTGCAAGTTCCCGACTTATGATTGATCGGTTTCCTGCTTTTAATTCCTTTCTCAGGTCAACGATTGATGTCTTTGCGAGTTGTCCGCTTCCTGCACGTTCATGCAGTTCAAGCAAACGATATGTCCCATTAAGTGCCCTGTGATAACTCTCAACGGACGGAGTTGCCGAACCAAGCAATACACTTGCATGTTCAAGCTCCGCCCTTTTTACTGCTGTCTCTCTTGCATGATACTTCGGCGGATAATCACTCTTATAACTTGATTCGTGTTCCTCATCTATAATAATGATCCCCAGGTTCTGAAATGGTGCAAATAATGCCGAACGTGGACCGATCACAACATCTACATCCCCGTTCTTTGCCCGCATGAACTGGTCATATTTTTCTCCATCACTCAATCTGGAATTTAGGATTGTCACCCGGTCTCCAAAGTAATTCCGGAAATACCGTACGGTCTGATATGTCAGTGCAATTTCCGGGATCAGAACGATCGCCTGTTTTCCCATCTCCACTGTTTTCTTTACAATATTCACATAGACTTCTGTCTTACCGCTGCCGGTAATTCCATGCAACAGATAAGTCTGTTGATGTCCCTGTTCCATATCATGGGTTATCTCATCTACTACAATCTGCTGTTCTTTGTTTAAAGTGATCTGAAATCCCTCTTTATAGTCATAAATCCCCGCCGTCCGATATCGTTCTTTGCTGATGACTGCGATGACTTTTTCCTGCTGCATCGCTTTCAGTGTAACCGAAGAGATATTCAGTCTCTGTCTGACAATATCCATTGGCAGATACCGTTCCGGCAATTCTTCCAGCGCCTGTAGCAGCCGCAGCTTCGCCTGTGCATGTTTTTTCTGATATTGTTCTCTGACCTGTGCTAACTGTTCTGCATCCATCTGATCCGTCAGCACAACCATCTGATCCGTCAACTGCCGGATCGTCTTCTTTACCGGCATTACCCATGCGGATTGCATTGATCATTGTAGATCCATAGTTCTCCCGGATCCATGCAGCGAGCGCAAGCAGTCGTCCTTCCACCGGAACCGACCGATCACAAAGTTCTGCGATCTTCTTGATCCGATCCGGCTGATATTCCGTCTGATCCGAAAAACCGATCACATATCCTGTACGAAGGTGGTTGCCTCTGCCAAATGGGATTTTAACCATGCTTCCTATCTGGATTTTTTCCTGTAATTCATCCGGTATCCGGTATTGAAACGGCCGGTCAATGGCTTCATGCGAAATATCGATTATTATATCCGCATATCTTGGTAACATCTTCTTCCTCCAGTATCTCCCGGATCAGGTCTCTCTCATCCATGTGATATTTCACACCCTTGATTTCCTGATAATCCTCATGTCCTTTACCTGCAAGTACGATCACATCGCCCGGTTCCGCATGCATGATCGCATACCGAATTGCTTCCTTCCGGTCAATGATCTCTACATATTTTCCTGTTGTCTTATCGATTCCTGTTTTTATATCATTGATGATTGCCTGTGGATCTTCTGATCTTGGATTATCCGATGTTATGATCGTGAGATCTGCCATATTTCCGGAAACCTCGCCCATCTCAAATCTTCTCTCTTTGGAACGGTCTCCTCCACATCCAAACAGGCTGACCAGTCTGCCAGGATTATATTCACACAATGTTTCCAAAATGCTTTCAAGACTGACTGCATTATGTGCATAGTCGATCATGATCGTGAATTTGTCTGAGATTGGGATCAGTTCTACTCTTCCCTTTACCTTGATCGTTTTCAGGATTGCCTGTATCTTGTCAAATGGAACGCCCATCAGATCTGCAACTGCAATCGCTGCCAGTGAATTATAAATACTGAAATTACCCGGAAGATTAACCAGAACATCACCATTTAATTTTCCAGACAAATGATAACCAATACCCAGATGTCCGTCTTTTGTTATACAGATTATGATCGTTTGCCTTGTAATCATAATCGCCATGAATTCCATAAGTCACAATCTTGCAGGCTGCATGCTCTGTCATCGTATCTACATGTGCATCATCTGCATTGAAGATACCCGTTTTGCACATCGTGAATAATTTGCTTTTCCACATTGCATATTCTTCAAATGTCTTATGTTCATTTGGTCCGATATGATCTCTGGAAAGATTTGAGAAAATACCGTAATCAAAATCAACCCCTGCCACACGGTCAAGCATCAATCCCTGTGAAGACACTTCCATAACAACACTGTCTAAGCCATTGTCGAGCATGTCCTTTAACTTCTTATGCACGATCATGGATTCCGGTGTCGTATTGTTCGCCGGTATGACTTCTTTTCCATCCATGATCTCAATTGTACCAATCAGTCCGGTCTTGTGTCCTGCACTCATCAGCATCTCACGGATCATATATGTTGTTGTTGTCTTGCCCTTTGTTCCTGTAATGCCGATCACTGTCAGCTTGGACGAAGGATTTCCATAAAAAAAAATTGCTGCTGACGATTCCCATCGCATACCGGGTACTTTCAACCTTTACGATCAACACACCCGAACTGGATTTACGTCCTTCTGGACGATCAGACAGACAGCTCCTTTTTTCTGTTACATCTTTTATATATTCATGCCCATCAAACTTGGCTCCCACTATACAGAAAAACAATCCCTGTGCTCCAACTTTTCTGGAATCATTATAAATCTCTTTTATCTCAATATCTTCATCTCCGCAGATAACCGAATACTGCAGTCCCTTTAATAATTCGCTTGCTTTCATATGCTGCTCTCCTTTTTAGAAAAGAAAAAGGTTGCGCAAAAATGCAACAACCTCTTTTTTTATTAGTTATCTTCTTCGTCGTCACCGACAATCTTTACTTTGCCGCTGTAAAGCTCATCAACTGCTATGGATAAAGGCTTATTGCTTGCTGTATTTACAAGTGGCTCCTGTCCTGCTATTATCTCTTTGCGCGCTTAGCAGTTGCAAGCTTTTACGATAGAATATCTGCTCTGAACTACCGGATGTTCTCCAGGTTCAACCTCTGAATTTACAACTGCCATTAAGTCTGTGTATGATGGATGTAACATAAAATTATATCCCCTTTCTATATTTTTTCTTACCAGATGCCTTTCAGGTCATCTCTTTATTTCTTTTATATAAGCCTGATTATTTGATGTTCTGCATGCATAGCCTACGATCACTGAATTCACCGTCTGTATACATTCTTCCAGATCATCATTGATCACTATGTAGTCATATTTATCCATGTCTGCAGACTCTTCTGTTGCTTTCTTTAAACGCTTCCAGAATTACATCCTCTGCTTCCGTTCCTCTGCCCCGCAGTCTGTCGCGCAGGCTGTCAATGCTCGGTGCACTGATAAAGATCAGCAATGCATCAGGGTACTGTTCTTTGATCTTCATAGCACCCATGACTTCTATCTCAAGGATAATATTTTTACCCTGATTCAGACTTTCTTCCACAAATTTTCTTTAGGTGTACCATAGTAATTCTCAACATATTGTGTCCACTCGATAAATCCGCCATAATCTATCAGATTCTCAAATTCGCTCTTATCCATGAAAAAGTATTCTCTTCCATGTTCTTCTCCGGTCCGTGGACTTCTGGTTGTTGCTGATATCGATAATTCATATCCATAATCAGACGCCAGTCTCTTTTTACAACGGTACCTTTTCCGACTCCGGAAAAACCTGAAATTACAATTAATGAACCTCTGTTTCCCATCTTTGTTTACTCCAAATTCTGTATCTGTTCTCTGACTTTTTCAATGTCCGTCTTTAATTCGATTGCACGGTTTGATACATCCAGTGAGTTTGCCTTGGAAAGGATCGTATTCGCCTCTCTGTTCATCTCCTGCGCAATAAAAATCAAGTTTTCTTCCAACACTTCCACCTGCCTCCAGAATCTTTCTGGTGCTGTCAATGTGGCTCTTCAGACGAACCGTTTCCTCATCTACACAGATTTTATCCGCATATATATAACAACCTCGGTTGCAATCCGGTTCTCATCGATTGCTGAGCTATCAATCAGTTCTGAAATCTTGTCGATCAATTTCTGACGATAAGCTGTTATAAGCTCCGGTGATACTTCTTCAATATAATCGACTGCAGCCGTCATATTGTCAAGCTTCTCCAGCAGATTAACCTTCAGGTTCTCACCTTCCACCATTCTTGACTTCACAAACTTATCAGCCGCCTCGTCAAGTGCACCTTGTATCAGGCTCCATAACTCATCTTCATCTACTGTCTGCTCTTCCAGAACAAAAACCTCCGGAAGTCTGCATATAATCGATGGACTGATATCATTTGTAAGATTAAAATCTGCTGCCATCTGATTCATATAGCCAACATATTCCTCTGCCAACTCTTTATTATATTTTACTGAGACATTTGTCTCGGTCAGATCTTCATAAGTGATAAAGACATCTACCTTACCACGTTCTATATACTTCTTTAAATATGCTCTTATAGTTGTTTCCAAAAAAAAACTCAGTTTCTTTGGTGTTTTTTTACATTGATCTCGCAAAACCTGTGATTAACAGCCTTAATCTCCACAACTATCTTACGGGCTCCGGAAACGACTTCGCTTCGTCCAAAACCTGTCATGCTCTTAATCATAAAAATCACATTCTCCTTAAAACAATGGATACTATATTATACTTCAACCGCCATAAAAAATCAAATATTTTATCTCGTTACTTCTTCTATTCCACGGATCACCGGTGCTGCTATCATTGAATAATTCGTATGATAGATGACAAATCCCGGTTTGGCTCCTGCCGGCTTCTTCAGATTCATCCGTTTTGTATAGTCGATCTCCACCTTTGGATTCTCTCTTCCAGACGAATAATATGCTGCAAGCCTTGCCGCCTCTTCATAGGTCTGATCCGGAAGTTCTTCTGCTCCCTCCATCCGTACGATCACATGCGAGCCCGGCATCTTCTTTGCATGGAACCACATGTCCCCGCCATTTGCGAACTTAAATGTCAGTTCATCATTCTGCAGATTATTCTTGCCGACATATATATGAAAACCATCAGATGATATATAGTGATATGGCTTGCTCTTGCTGGTATGCTTATCCCCTTTTTGCCATATCTTCCCTTGATATATCCGCTGATCATCAGCTCTTCTTTTACCTGAGCTAACGCATTTTCATCCAGTGTCATATCGATAAATGTCTGAACCGATTGTAGATATTCCAATTCATGTCTGGTCTCAACAGTCAGCTTTTCTAACACCTCATATGTCCGCTTCTGCTTGTTGTACTTTGCAAAATACCGTTTGGCATTCTCAAGCACCGATATTGTCGGATCGAGTGGAATTTCGATTTCTTCATTTGTGTAATAATTCAATGCACGGAAGCTCTTTGTTCCCTGCTCCACTCCATATCCATAGGTATTGATCAGCTCACCATATACCTTATATTTCTCCCGACCTTCGGTATCCTTCATCTGCTTTAACTGCAGATCATATTTCTTGCTGGCTCTTTCAATCGCAGTTGAGATGATTTTCCGCAGATCTGCTGATTTCTGCCGGATTCTTGTTACCTTGCTCTTCTTAAAGTAATACTCATCTAAAACCTTTGAAATTTCATCCTTATCTTCTACCTGATAATCCTGATACATACTGAGTCTTACTGATGAAAATTCAACCGGAATATACCCATCATATACAATATTCGGCACATAGTTTTCTGTCTTTATATCGGAAACCATTTTCTCAAATTCCTGGTACAGCTTCTCTTTCTGAATATCCGTTAACGCTGCTGTTGACTGTCCGCCATCGATTCCCACACGATAACAAAGCTCATTTGCGATCAGGGGTGAAATACCTGTAACTGAGGTATAAATTGCCTTTGTAACAGTCACAGGCTTTGTATATACCGAAGATGCAAAATAATCCTGATCTGCATCATATGGAGAACGCTTATCACCGGACGGTGGATATACATAAGCTTTTACCTGGAAGGACCTCTCTCACCGAGCTTACCAGATGGGATATATGCTTGATACTATCAATTATCATTCCATCCGCATCCGTGAAGATAATATTACTGTGCTTACCCATGATTTCTATAATAAGCTTCTTTTTGCACAGATCTCCCATCTCATCGAGGTGCTCGATCGTGAATTCCACGATACGTTCAAAGCCCGGCTGGCAGACATCTACGATCCTGCCATTTCCGATATGCTTACGAAGCAGCATACAGAAATTCGGAGCTGTCATCGGATTCTCCTTAAGCACCGGCAGCAGATAGATCAGAGGCAGACTTGCATCTGCAGATAACAGTAAGCGGTAATTCTCCCTGTTGTTTTTTATAATAATATTCAGTTCATCATTTTCCGGCTGGTAGATCTTATAGATCCTTCCATCCACTAATTTCTTTTTCAGATCACTTACAACATTTGATATTACAACTCCGTCAAAAGCCATATGAAACCACCTTTCCTGCGCAGATCCACCTATTTTTTTGTACGACCGCAGCCCCAGATCTATATGTTCTGCGGTAAAAAGGCAGAAAATGTATCGCAACATCTTCTGCCTGATTTTTCATTTATGAAAAATGAGTTTGACCGTTTGTTTTTATAATGAATTGTAAAGATCGTTATAGATCTTTGCTGAATTGTACCAGGAGTAATCCATTCTCATGCCACGCTCCTGAATACCATACCATGCGTCTTTGTTGTTATAATAAACTTCCTTTGCATAGTTGATCGCATCTAACAGCTCATATGCATTGTAATTTGCAAATGAGAAACCTGTACCTGTATTCTCAAACTGGTTATATGGTTCTACTGTATCTTTCAGACCACCAGTCTCTCTTACGATCGGAACTGTTCCATAACGAAGCGCCATTAACTGGGTCAGACCACATGGCTCAAATCTGGATGGGACAAGCATAACATCACAACCCGCATACATCTTATGGGATCTTTCATCCGAATAATAAATATTCGCAGAAACCTTTGCAGGATGAATGCCCTGATAATAACGGAACATATCTTCATATCTGCTGTCACCGGTTCCAAGAAAGATGAACTGGACACCATCACAACAGATATCATTCATAATGCGATCAACCAGATCAAGTCCCTTCTGGTCTGTCAGTCTGGATATAATACCGATCACAAACTGTTTATCATCCTGTGGAAGTCCACATTCCTTCTGAAGTTCAACCTTGTTGATCTTCTTCAGTTCACGGAAATTGTCGACACTGTAATTCTTGTACACCTGTGAGTCTGTAGCAGGATTCCATACATCGTAATCAATTCCGTTTACAATTCCCCAGAGTGACTGCCATCTTGCACTCAGAAGCCCATCCAAGCCTTCACCGTAATATGGTGTCTGAATCTCTCTGGCATATGTGTTACTTTACTGTTGTGATCTTGTCTGCATATACAAGACCACCCTTTAACATACTTGCATCTTTTCTGACTTCCAGCTTATCCGGTGTGAACACATAATCCGGGAAGACCGGAATCTGCCTTGAGCGTATCGATATCCCACTTACCCTGGAACTGTAAATTGTGGATTGTCATAACAGACTTCATGCCACTGAAAAACGGATTTCCGGCAAATAACGTTTTCAAGTATACCGGAACCAGACCAGCCTGCCAGTCATGGCAGTGCAGGATATCCGGCTGGAATCCTACTGCCGGCAGAATACATAATGCTGCCTTTGAAAAGAAGCTGAACTTTTCAATATCCCACTTTACATCTCCGTATGGGGTAAATCCATTGAAGTAATATTCATTATCAATAAAATATACTTTTACTCCTTCGTATTCCAGATACATAACCCCGACATAATCATTCTTATATCCGATATCCATATAGAAATGGGTCAGATACTGCATTTTTTCTCTGTATTTATTTGGAATACAAAGATAGTTTGGCATGATAACCCGAACATCATATTCATTTCTGTCAAATATTTTTTTGGAAGTGTTCCTACAACATCCGCCAGACCACCCGTTTTGATAAATGGTACACACTCTGAAGCAATATAAGCAACTTTCTTCATCTTCTCTTATTTCCTCCCATGGAATAACTCCAAAATAATATTAATTTTATCATATTTATACATATAATTCAATGAATAAAGGTGCTGCATTTTATTGCAATTATAAAATTTGGCTGTGGACTTTTGGTTACTTTTCCATTATGATGAAAATGATCGGTCAACACAGTTTTAAATGGTATCCGGCATACCCGGAAATGACCGTCAATTTTATTTTAATAAGGAGACCAAACATGGCAAAACAGAATGATGATGAATTAGATGATATCGAAATGATGTCACTTGAACTCGACGACGGAACAAACCTCGAATGTGAGATTGTTGCTACCTTTGATGTTGAGGATACCTCTTATATTGCTTTGCTTCCTGTCGAAGCACCGGAAGGTTATGATGATGACGAGGTTCTTGTATACCGTTATATTGAACTTCCAAACGATGAATTCACACTGGAACCAATTGATGATGAAGAAGAATTCGATATGGTTGCTGATGCTTTTGATGAAATTCTGGATGAGATGGAATTCAATTCCATGTCTGAAGATGACTAATCATCTTCAGACACAGTAACCAGATTATTTTTTATCGTATATTCGATACTTAATGTTTTTTGTAATCTGATCTTTTTCAAAATACACACAGATTTTTTTATCATCCACAAATGTTATGACACCTTTGCCATATCGTTTGTGGATGATTTTATTTCCAACCTGCAGCATATCATAGTCGATCACCATTTCTGTTACGAACCGGGAAATCTGTCCCGTCTTTCCATACACCACCTTCGGTACATAGATATACAGACCATATCGTGCCCTGGTAACGGCAACATAGAACATTCTCCGTTCTTCCTCCAGTTCCGCATCTGTGACCGATTTCTTATGGGGCGTCATTCCTTCTACTGCATTCATGATAAATACCTGATCAAACTCCAGTCCTTTTGCCCCAATGCATCGTCGCAAGTACAACTGCATCCTTTGCGTGTTCCGCTGTTTTCCCCTGTTCCTTCAGTTTTTATCCTATATTCATTTAACAGGTTAAACCACTCAATAAAGGAATCGGCACCTCTTGCCATCTCCTGAAATTCATCCGCAATATCCATATACTCCTGTGGATCGATTCCCCTATATGAAGCATATTCCTTCAGATATTCATCATACCCAACCGCTTTCCTGATATAATTAACGGCTGCATATGGTTTTAATTCTGCGATCCTCCTGAAATCCGTTTCCAGGGTTACCAGATTCTGCACTATCCTGTGATTGTCCTTATAGAATTCCTGCATCCGCTCCAGATCTACCGGATCAGTTTCCAGACACTCCCGGCTTATATACCGGTTCGGTCGATTTATGATCCGTAAAAATAATGCCCGTTCTCGGTTTCCAAGTGCTGCCTTAATATAATCAAGGATATTCACAACGACAAAATGGGAAAACAGATCCGGCATATTATCCTTCATCCGGAATGGAATATTATTCTGCATCAGCTTCATTGCAAGTCCGGATGGTTCCGAATTGGTACGATAAAGAATAGCAATATCCAAATATGGGATACCCTGCTGATTCATCTCCCGGATTTTCTGTATGATACCATCTGTTTCCTGCCGCATTCCCTCGACTTCAATCACATGCACACGCTCACACTGACTTTTCTCAAATGCAGACCGGATCTCCTTCTGATACCGCTTCTTATTGTTCTTAATAATACGTCCTGCCGATTCCACGATTGCACTGCTGCATCTGTAATTTATACTTAAGCAACCATCCGGGTATCCGGAAATCATCCGGAAAGCCAAGCATGATCCTCGTATCTGCGCCACGGAATCCATAAACAGACTGGTCGTCGTCTCCCACCGCAAATATATTATGTTTGCTTTTTCCTAACAGCAGCTTCACAGTCTGATACTGGATCCTGTTAATATCTGAAACTCATCAATCAGAATATACCGGAACCTCTGCTTCTTCTCCGGATATCCAGTCTATCCCAGAAGCAATTCATATGTAAATACGAGCATATCATCAAAAATCAATCTTATTTATTATTCGCCCCGAAGTACCTCTTCCTTACTCCCGGTAAGCAATCCGGAAATGCTTCGGCTTCATGTTCATCAGGCCGAATACTGTCCGATCGGTGTCAGTTCACTTTTTGAACCGATCTCTGCAATTACATTTTTGCAAAATCATCCTGTCCATTGTATTCCATATTATGTTTTTCAATAATACTGACGTCTGATATTTCTCCGATTCCATTATGATATTGCTTCCATTATATCCATAGGCTTGACGTGAATGAAAGCGGTTCCAAAGTATCAACTGCCTCCCATTTTCAAACCGGTTTTCATTCACCTGTCTTTTGGTAAAAGTGGTCACCAGGGTCTGACTTCATTTCTTGACATGCCCAGCATATTTCACCCGGTGAGTGATCACCTGTCGTCACTTCCTGGTCCTGCCAGAACCAGTAGCTGTCCCTTTTTCGATGCCGGATCGTGCTTCTAATTGTTCCTTACTGAATTGCTGTTTCTTCCACAGCAGAACAGACGGATGACAACCATCTGTCTGTTCTCTTCTTTCCTGTAAAATTCTGCTGTGTTCTTCTTTTTTTTATCAGATTATTTTCCGCGCATTTTTATATTTCTTACCACTTACCACAAGGCATGGATCATTTCTTCCAACCTTTGAGGTTTGCAAGTGTTCTGGATGCTTCTCTTTCTTATAGAGTTCATCTCTTTTCTCTTGTAAGATCTTTGTCCCATGTATATAACTGATTCTACTGCATCCAACCATATGACAGCCATAATCAATACTGTTACTTCTGGAATCCTTCAAAAATCCTAAGTCGAGATTATTCTTATTTATCAGATCTCTGTCATCAATTCCATCCAGGAAACCTGATCAGTGTCTGGATACTACTTCAAACTTCTCTCTGTAAAGTGCCTTTACTGTTCCTTTACAGGATCTGCCTTGATTTGCAAAGTGAATTATTTCGCTAAATACCTTTTCTGCCTCGAGTAATCAACCAGAACTGCTTTCCTTCTGGTGTTCTTGTCATCAAAAACCACGCATATCAAAAGCCACTGTGATAATAAACCCATGTTACATACCTCAAGCCTACCTTAAAAACCCTTATATATCAGATAACATTATTTCTGTTTCATCTTCTGACGCATCACACAGCCTCAGATCTGTTTTTTTCTGTTGTAAGCTATGGATCAGATCTTCAGATCTCCTGAAGGTGGGCCAATACTGGAACCAGAATTGCACAGAATAATGCTGAAACATACTCCACTGCCTGTTGTCCAAGAATCACAAGGACCATAAGAAAAAGGTTGCCATCCGCTTCATTTTCCATTAAAGTTCTTTTCCTTATCTCTTATGTTCTGTTTCATATCCATTATCCGTCGGTTCATAAAACCTGCCTGTAATCTCATCAGGCAGATAGCCGAGCAGCTTACATAATGATTTGGAGCAATGTGCATATGCTTATAACCTGCGTTCTGAAGTTTCTGTGCCCGCCATAATGTGCAACCCTTCGCAGATAGACCGGAACCTGTCCTGTTCAAGCTCATAAACGCCCACAACATTTTGCAGAAAGACTGCATGACGGCCGACCGCTCGAGCACATGTTGCATTTGGATCCGCATTTCAACATCTCACAGGCATGTCATGATCCGTCTTGCTATAAATGTAATGTTTTCTCCACCGCATTAGCATTTTGCCAGATAAAATAGCATCCTGATCGGGGAAACCACGCATAATTTATAAATGCAAACATATCATACGATTGCTCCCTGTTCTTAGTCATGAATGCTTCTCTGAATACATTCCTTCGTTACCGACAGCGACAGAATTCAAGTTCATGCCTGGTTCGAAATAAAGAACTCCAAGCCTCTACTGCATTTAGTGCACGGCATCATCAGCCCAAAGGGGTTCAAGTGCCCTTCTGGTCATAAAACAGCCTTAATATGATCCTTTTATATTTTTGACAACGTTGGTTTTAATTCAAAAATACACTTTGAAATTAAAAAGCCCCATTCACCTTCAAAGTAGTGATTCTGTCGTTCCATCCACATTGCCTTCATATTCTTTCGCCAAGGCTTCTTCTATGATCTGGCCTCATTATCCTTCTACCTGAGGTTGCTGCATTGGATCTGTTTGAAATCCGCCTCGTATGTGCGATCACCATGGCAAGCGTCGTTCGCTCCCGGCGGTCCGTTAAAATCAGCGAGCTGTTATCTCGCCTTTATCGCAATGACAGTACTTTCTTTCGATAATAAGCCTCTGCTCGATCACCTCATCTAGGTTTCAGGTCGCATTCGTTTTTGCCAGAGGAGTAACTATCCTTCTCATATAATCACAAATCATTCTTGCTCATCCAGTCACGGGCCAAGGATTCCTCGTGAATTTCATAATATCAATCGGTTTGTAGATGTAATCATCATAATCATCACTGGCCTGATTGTTGTCAAAGTTGGTTTCATCCAGTGCACTTTTATAATAACCTTGACTGTAACATTCTGATGTTTATGTTTTCTTCATTTTCTGAATCGATGTACCATATCCATCGATCTTCATGTTCAAAATTTCTGTCTTCTTCTCAAAATGATTTGCTGGCTCATCAACAGCTGCAATTCCATCTGGTGTAATTACAACTTCCTAAAATTCATTTTTGATAAAACTGCATTTAAAAATATCGTGTCCTCAGCACTTGCTTAATAAACTTCCTCCTACTTAAACGGCCAATCTCTGTTCAGCAATTTTGGAATATTTGGTTCTTCTGCTCCAAAAGGTCTCTGTAACATAACTGTTAAACATCACCCTGAATCTGCCTCAAAGCAGACACCTGCCTTCTTCAGAAATACATTCAGTAGTCAACCTCGTGTCTCACTTCAGATGCACATTCCTCAAGCATGGTCAAAATGATGTCAACAATATAATTATTTACAATAGGTTGCATATGTACTCTGCATAAAATCTATCTTGATCTCCTGTCATCACACCTCCTAGTATTTATGACCAAAAAGCTGATATAGCCTGCCGAGCTGTGATTTCCGGTTAAAACAGAGCGGCCTCCAATCCCAGACGTTTGATTACCCCTTCTGGAAACGTGGGCTCAGCCGCCACCAGCCTCAACACATAAATCATACCTGGGAGGCATTGATATATAAGTCATGTTTTTGTTTGTCAATCAAAAAATTACAAACACCTGTTGCCGCATATTGGCAAAGTGATATCCTGTTTGGCGAAAGCTACCACCTGCCGCTTGCTTTGCTCCTGAGCCTTCACAAAACATGCCTCATGAAATGTATCGCGATTCCTGCCAACATAAGCCCAAGCCCAAGTTGACCTTATTTGATATGCCACATGTTCTCTGCAATCATCTGTGATCCTGGAAAATAGTCTTATATTTCGCTGAAGCAGCCAGATCATGCCAATCCTGGCTCTCACCTTGA
>VOFK01001851.1_pt1 | contig 52277 bp, 62 predicted proteins | sample 5384121 | NCBI WGS metagenome assembly VOFK01 (sample SAMN12384730, study PRJNA508395) | human gut metagenome | isolation source: healthy gut J | host: Homo sapiens | reverse complement strand
ATCCATTGTACTTCGTTCGGTTACATGTGCTGATAATTAATTATGTTATGATTCATTTTATCACTCCTTATTAACTTATTGTGGAAAAAAAGTAATTGGTTGAATTATTTTCATTCCATCAAAAACAGCAATATCATATTTTTTAATGGCATTTGTTTTGGGATTAGTTGCGGTTATGATATAGGTTGTGTATATGATATCACTTGCTGATTCAATATCTTTTTTTCCTTTTTAGCTGGTAAATATATGTCATCAATGATTCCACTACTATTGGTTTTCCTGTAAAAAAATACAACCTCATCCCCATTTATTTCTTTAGATATTTCTATTTCAATTCCTTCTAGTGGAAATGCTTGGTTGGCAGCAGAAACTTGTACTTTTACTGTACCAACTCCGTTATTTTCATATGTAAAATCTGGATATTGTTCACTATCAAACATAACTTTTTTCATTTTACAATTTTTTGATATGATATTTCATATGCTAGAGATAACATATTTAAGAGAAATTCATATCATCCTTTCATTTTATTTCTCTATATAATTAACTGTTGACCTATAGATAGGTTATTAGAAGTTAAATTATTTTTTCTTTTTATTTCATTTACAGTAGTATTGTATTTTCTTGCTATGCTATATAGATTGTCACCTTTTTTGGACAGTGTAGGTGATATTTCCTGAGGCATTTGTTGGAATTCTTAATTGTTGACCGATGGACAGGTTATTAGAAGTTAAATTGTTTAAACTTTTTTATTTCATTTACAGTAGTATTATATTTATTAGCTATACTATATAAATTATCTCCTTTTTTTGAACGGTGTAGGTGATGTTACTTGATGGAGCTTCGTATTCTTCTCCAAAAACACTCTTCTATAGTCGATTGATCGCTAGTATCCTCAATTAAAAAAGAATCTTTCCTATAGTTAAGTTGTTACTCTGAAGATTGTTGTCCCTTTTAATCTTATCAACGGTAGTATTATATTTTTTTAGCTATATTGTATAAATTGTCTCCCTGCTTTTTACGGTATAACTTATATATTTTGGCATTACCGTATCATCATTATCTTCAATGTTACACGGTATTCTTATCTTTTGGCCTATTGATAGGTTGTTTGTGGTTAAATTATTATATCTTTTTATAGCGTCAACGCTAGTATTATACTTTTTAGCAATTTCATATAGGCTATCTCCCTTTTTTACTGTGTATATTACACATTCATTAGGGTTAGTACCATTATTTTCTGATATAATTAGTACTTGTGATGGTACTATATTGTCATTTTTTAAATTATTTAATTCTCTTATTTTTTGAGCACTGGTATTAAACTGTTTTGATATTCCATATAGTGTATCTCCTTTTTTTACTGTGTAGGTTTTATTATTCATATACATTTCTCCTCTAAATAATATTATGTTAAATAATTTAATTTGTTCTATTTTTAGATAATTATTAATTTGCTTGTTATATTTTTTTTTGAATTAGTTAACAATATTTATGGAGGAGATATTTTATGAATTATGAACAAGTTCCTGATATATTTACAGGAAAAGATTTAGATTATTTATGTGATATGTTTCACTGGCATTATGGAGCTTATAAAAAGACGATTAACAGAGTGGATAATGTTTCAGATGAAGAGGTTTCAAATATGATGCAAAAATGTGCAGATATTTTTTATGATCATATGCAAATAATTTTGGATACTTTAAATGGAGGTATGACAAATGAATGATAATAAAATTTGTAATCCTAAAACAGAAGTTCCTAAGGGATTAGAGTTAAATGATAAAGACTATGTTGAGAGCATTTTAACTGTTTGTAAAGATTTAGAAAAAAAATTTAGTTATAGCTATGAGTGAAGCTAGTCATGAATCTTTATATGAAACTATTTATGAAATGTTTAATGAAATAGCAAATTTACAACGTGAAATATATGAGCTTTGGTTTAGAAAAGGTTGGTTTACTTTAGAAAAAGTAGAAAATCAGAAGATAATAAATAAATATAATACTTTGAATCAAGAAGTAGTAGATTTAGAAAATGAATAGAACTTTTTAGGGAAGTTCTTTTCTTCTTTTGTTAACATAATTTTACAGTTATATAAGCGTTTTAATGTAGATTATATAAATTTATGTGTATAATATAATTAGCGGGGAGAATGTGGTATAATGGAGATTTTAACGGGGTCTATTCAACAATTTTTGGTTGATGCTTTTTCTAAAAATATTGAAAAAGTTGGTTATAGTGATCTATTGTTGGTAGAAAGTCTGACGATAGATGGTAAATCTAGCGATGGGAAGAGACAATTTATATCTTTTGATGAGTTAAAACTATTTAAAAATTTAAAATACTTAGAATTAAGAAATATGGTTATTAGTAATTATATGATTGATATTTTAAAGGAAATTACTTATTTACAAAATATTGTATTTATGAATTGTACTTTTAGAAAAAGTATTATTACCTTAAATGTTCTCCAATCGGTTAATTTAATAAGGGTTGAGTCTTGTAAAAATTTTAGATTAGATTATATCAATAATATTAATATTAATTATTTGACGATTGCTGGAAGTTATATAAAAACATTGTTACCTTTAAGGGGTTCTCATATTAATGTTTTAGATATTAGTAGAGCAGATTTTGGTGATTTGATAAATTTAGATGAATTAGATTTGCAAAAAATAGTTGTTGGACATGATGCTTATTTAAAATATAAAGATCTCTTTATGAAATCAAAGATACAGGTTATAGTGATGGCTAATGATGGTTTTTATATAGAAAAGTTTGCGTATTGATATAAAAAAACAAGAGTTGATTTAACTCTTGTTTTTGTATATATTCATGAATTTTTCGTATAGTTTTTGACATTCATCCTTATTCATTTCAGGAGTATTTTCTAATGGATATGGTATATTCATAGCTATATATTTTTCCCTTCCTAATTTATGATAGGGAAGAAAGTCAATTCTTTCTATATTTTTAATAGTTTTTAATTTATTAGAAAGACTTATTAAATATTCATCATTATCCATAATTCCAGGTACTACAACTTGTCTAATCCATACTTTCTTATTACTTTTGTTAAGAGATCTTATAAATTCATCTGCTTCATCAATATTTCCACCTGTTAATTCTTTATAATCTTTTTTATTTGTATGTTTGATATCTAAAAGTACCAAGTCAACATATTTTAAGATTTCATCATAGTTACCAAAACCATGACCGGCGGTATCTAGTGCTATATGAATGTTTTCTTTTTTTAATAGTTTGCATGTTTCAAGTAGAAACTCTGGTTGAAATAATGGTTCTCCTCCAGAAAAAGTAACACCACCATTATTTTTAAAATAGGGTTTGTTTCGTAATACTTTTTTTACTATTTCTTCTGGAGTAATGTTATTCTCTTTTTTAGTCCACATTTCAGGATTGTGACAATATTTACATCTTAATCTACATCCATTCATGAAAATAACAGTTCTAATGCCAGGACCATCTACTAGTCCCATGCTTTCAATTGAATCAATGCTACCTTTAATTATATTAGAATTTTTCATGGAATGTTCTTGAAATTACTTCTTGTTGTTGTTTCTTTGTTAATTTGTTAAATCTAACAGCATATCCAGAAACTCTTATTGTTAATAGTGGATATTTGTCAGGGTTATTCATAGCATCGATTAAAGTATCTCTATTTAGTACATTTACATTTAAGTGATGAGCCCCTTGAGAAAAGTAACCGTCCATTAAATTAACTAAATTTTCAATACGTTCATCTTCTGTTTGTCCTAAAGCGTTAGGAATAATTGAGAATGTATTTGAGATACCATCTCTACAGCAGTTTGCCCAATCAAGTTTTGCTACTGAGTTAAGTGATGCGATTGCGCCATTTTGATCTCTTCCGTGCATTGGATTTGCCCCTGGAGCGAAAGGAATACCAGCTTTTCTACCGTCTGGAGTTGCACCAGTATTTGCACCGTAAACTACATTTGATGTAATTGTAAGTACAGAAAGGGTAGGTTTAGCATTTCTATAACATTGGTGTGATGATAACTCTTTATAGAATTGATCAAGAATTTCTTTTCCTATTTCATCTACTCTATCATCATCATTTCCGTATTTTGGATAATCTCCTTCTATTTCGAAGTCTATTGCTATACCTTCTTCATCACGAATAGGTTTTACTTTGGCATATTTAATTGCTGATAGGGAATCCACAGCTACTGAGAATCCTGCTACACCGTAAGCCATTAGTCTATTGACATATGTATCATGTAGAGCCATTTGTCCAGCTTCATAGGCATATTTATCATGCATGTAATGAATTATATTCATAGCATCTGAGTAGATTCTTGCAACTTCATGCATCATTTTGAAATAGCTTTTCTTAACTTTTTTCATAATCTAATACTTCATCGGTCATTTTCTCAAATCCAGGAATTACTAGTTGACGTTTAACTTCATCAATACCACCATTTATGGAATATAACAATGTTTTTTTGCTAAGTTACAGCGTGCACCGAAAAAATTGCATATCTTTTTCCTACTCTCATTGCGGATACACAACAAGCAATAGCGTAGTCATCTCCCATACTAGGACGCATTACATCATCATTTTCATATTGAATTGAATCAGTAGCTATACTTATTTTAGAACAGTATTTTTTCCAAGATAGAGGTAGTTTTTCTGCCCAAAGAATAGTCATATTAGGTTCAGGTGCACTTTCTAGATTTTCTAGTGTATGAACTATACGATATGATGTTTTATTAACCATTGATTTTCCTTCAGTAGTTACACCACCAAGTGAACAAGTTACCCATGTTGGATCTCCCGAAAATAGTTCATCATATTCTGGTGTTCTTAAATGTCTAGCTGCTCTTAATTTTATTACAAATTGATCTATTATTTCCTGAATTTCTTCTTCACTTAATGTTTTATTTTTTAAATCTCTTTCAAAATAAATATCAAAGAAAGCATCAACTCTTCCTAATGACATAGCAGCGCCATTATTTTCTTTGATTGCTGCTAGATATCCAAAATAAGTCCATTGAACAGCTTCTTTACCATTTTGTTGCTGGTTTTGAGATGTCATAGCCGTATGTTGCAGCCATATCTTTTATTTCTTTTAATGCTCTATATTGCATTGAGATTTCTTCTCTTAAACGAATTGTTTCATCATCCATAGTAGTTATTTTCATGTTGTCCCAATCGTTTTTCTTTTGTTCCATTAAATAGTCTATTCCGTATAGAGCTATTCGACGGTAATCACCTATAATTCTTCCACGTCCATACGCATCAGGTAACCCTGTTAATAATTTTACATGACGAGCAGTTCTTATTTCTTTAGTATAGGCATCAAATACACCATCGTTATGGGTTTTTACTAAATTGGTTTTACTAATGAATTTTTCAAGCTCTGGATTCATTTTATATCAATATGCTTCTAATTCTTGATAAACCATTTTTATTCCGCCTTTTGGAACAATACTTCTTTTGCCAAGTTTATCAGTTTGAAGACCTACGATTACGTTATCATCTTCACTTATATATCCTGGTTTAAAAGCATTTATTCCAGCTGGAGTGTCTACGTCTATATCAATAACATGTTTTTTTACTTCTTCTTTACACATGTCTTCATATACTTTTAAAACTCGTTTAGTTTTTTCGGTTGGTCCATTTAGGAAACTTTCATCACCATCATATGGAGTATAGTTTGATTTAATGAAATCACTTACATTAATTTCATTACACCATGTCCCTTCTTTAAAGCCTTTCCAAGCTTCTTCCATTTTATCATCTCCTTCTACGTTATTATTATAACATTTTCATATATTATTTAAACAAATAGGACATAATTTGACAGCGGAATTTTTTGCTAATTAACTATTGCTTGAAAGCCTAAAAAATATGTGTTATTCTGTAATTAGTATTATGTGGTGTGATGGAGGCTAATATGGATAAAGCAAAAATAATTGAAAACAATATTATAGATCTTAAAATAGGGCTTGAATTAGCTGAAATTGCTGAAAATGATTTTTTAAAGAACTATAGTGAGAATAGAATTTTTTATCATTTAATGAAAGTAACGAATATTTATCTGAATCTGATTTTTGCTAAGGCATACGCAATTGATTTAGTTCTATTTATTAATATTAGTAGCATTATTAATGACTTAGATAATAAAGATTATTTTAAGTCAAGACTTATAGATCTTGCTAGTTATTATCCAGAGATAAAATCAGAGGATGGAGTTAGTGATATAATATAAAAAAATCATGTATGACGTAATACATGATTTATTTTTTTTGTAACCTTTTTTATTTTTTTAGTTGACTTTATATGATTACCTATTATTTCTGATACATCTGTAATTGTTATAAAAACAGATTCATCGATATCCTGAGCGATTCTTCTTAGTTCAGGTATTTCTATTCTTGTTAGTACACAATAAAGAACTTCTTTTTTACCAGTTAATAGTCCATCTCCCTTTATAAAAGTTGCTGTTCGACCTAGTCTTTTATAAATTTCTTTGGAAATATTATCGGCGTTGTCTGTTATTATCATCGCGGCTTTTCCCTGTTCTAATCCTTCTGAAACCAAGTCTATTACTTTGTATGTTATAAAGTATGTTAAAAGTGAATATAGGGCTCTATCAATTCCAAAGATTAGTCCTGCAATAGTGAAAATTAATAAATTAAATATTAAAATTATTTGTCCTACTGATATAGTATGTTTTTTACTAATAACTATAGCTACTGATTCTGTTCCATCTAAACATCCGCCGAATCTAATTACTAAACCGGTTCCTAAACCAAGCATTAGTCCGCCATATACTGTTGCAAGTAAGATTTGATTTGTAAGTGGTGGTAGCGATGAAAAAAGAGATAAAAATATACTATATATTACCATACTGTAAATAGCCTTTATGAGAAAGTTTTTACCCATATTTTTATAACCAATTATAATAAAGGGAATGTTTAAAACAAAAATTAGATTACTGATTGCTAATGGTGTAATTTTACTTATTATAATTGAAATACCTGTTATTCCACCGTCTAAAATGGTGTTTGGTATTAAAATTGTTTCTAAGGCATAGCTAGCTATTAATATACCTAAAGTGATTATGACATAATCAATGAAAGTCCTAATATTTTTATTTTTAATTTTTTTCATGTTTGCCTCCTATTTTTAGTATACACGAAATTTGAGTAAATTTAAAAAAATAATGAAAAATTGGATAGTTTATGTTAAACTAATGGTTAATTAAGGAGTTCGGTTATGGATAATTTATTTAAGGTAGAAAAGTTAATTAAAAAATATAAGGAAGGAATAAGTATTGTTCATTTACAACAAGAACTTTTAGATAATAATTATGATATGACTTTACTTAATGAACTTATTGATAGTTATAAAGTTATAGAAATAGCGGATGATAAATATATTCATGTAGAAAATACATCATATGTAGTGGGAAAATATGTGGAAAAAAAATATAGCAGTTTTGTTCTTGTAAATAATGATTCATACAATATTAGTAATAGTGATGTATGTATTGATAATGATTTAGTGTTAGCAAAGGTAACAAATAAAAAGAGTAAAACCGGTGAAGTCATTAAAATTTTAAAAAGAGAAGATTTATATATTTATGGAGAAGTAGTTATGATCAAAAATAATTATTTCTTGGATTCAGAAAGTTCAAAATATAAGAAATTGACTATAAGCTTGGATAATAGTAATAATAATCTTGTTGTCGGTTCAATGGTTGTTGTAAAAATTGATGGAGACGTTATATCAGATAGTTATGTTGGAGATGTTGTTTCTTATATTGGACTTAGTAGCGATCCTAATATTGATATTTTAACTGAGGCATGGAAACTTGGTGTAGATAATAGTTTTACAGATAAAGCTATGGAAGAGGTAAATAATTTACCTGTCATGGTACGCGATATCGATAAAATAGGTAGATGTGATTTGACGGATAAACAAATATTTACAATTGATGGGGATGATACTAAAGATATTGATGATGCTATTAGCTTGGAAATTCTTCCAAATGGTAATTATCAGTTAGGTGTTCATATTACAGATGTAACTTATTATATAAAAGAGGGGAGTGAACTTGATCGTTTGGCCTTGAAAAAGGGTACTAGTTACTATTTGGCAGATACAGTTATTCCAATGTATCCAAAGCTATTTTCTAATGGGATAGGTTCACTTAATCCAAATGTGGAACGCTTAGCTCTATCATGTGTGATGGAAATTAATAGACAGGGAACTGTCGTTAATTATAATATCTTTGAATCAGTTATTAAATCAAAAATACAGATGACATATAAAAAAGTAAATGATATTTTAGACAATAATATTGTTGCTGCAGGTTATGAAGATTTTGTTTCGACTTTTAAAAAGATATGTATAAACTTTCTTTTTAATTCTTAATAAACAAAGAATTTTACATGGAGCACTAGAATTTGGAATGCCTCAACAAAAGATAAAATTGGATGAAAAAGGTTTTCCTATAGATTTTGAAATACTATCACACAGGGTACTGGAGAAAATCTGATAGAGGAGTTTATGTTGGTGGCTAATCAAACTGTTGCACAGGCATTAGGCGAATATGACTATCCTACAATGTATCGTGTACATGATGTTCCTGCTCCAGAAGTCGTTAATTATTTTATTGAATTAATTAATAAGCTTGGTATTAAATATCAACGAAGAGAACAATTGGATTTACAACATGAAATGCAATATCTTAGTTCGTTTGTTAATAGTTATGGTAGTAAGTCTGGTCCATTTCAGTATGCTTTTTTAAGAGTTTTAAGAAAAAGCTTATTATTCTACGGATAATATAGGACATTTTGGTTTGGCCTATAAAGATTATGTTCATTTTACTTCTCCTATAAGAAGATATCCTGATGATACAGTTCATCGCAGTATAAGAAAATATTTATTGAATAAAGATAAAAATTTTGATTTAGAAGAAGTCGCAAAAAGATTATGAAATTTTTAGAAGAAAAGGCTCATTTATGTTCCGTAAATGAAAAGAAGTCTGATAAATGTGAATTAGTAATAAATACGATGAAAGCTGCCGACTATATGGAAAGACATATTGGTGAACATTTTATGGCTAGAGTTTTATCTGTTGATAATAAAGGACTTTCTATTCAGCTTCAAAATTTGATAGATGGTAGAATAAAAATAAATGATTTGGATGTTCCTTATAGATTTGATCAAGATAGCATGTCGCTACAATCTTTAACTAGTGATGATTGCTTTTGTTATGGTGATTTAATAGATGTATATGTTGTTGATGCTTCAAAAAAAGATAAGACAATTTCATTTAAGGTTTCTTCTATTATAGAAAAAAATACATTGGCAAGAAAAAGTTTTAAAAGCAAAAGTGATAAATCATGCTATAATAAAGTATATAGAAAAGAGAAAAAATAAGTTCTCTTTAATGCCGACTTAGCTTAATCGGTAGAGCAACGCATTCGTAACGCGTAGGTTGTAGGTTCAAGTCCTATAGTCGGCACCATATAGATAGGAAACTCGAACTTTTTATTCGAGAGTAATAAATTACTAACAGAAATGTTAGTTTTTTAGTGTATAATTAATATGGGTTGGTGGTATTATGAAATTATTTAAAGCAACAATTGAAAATTTATATAAAGTAATTTTGATGATAGTAATTTCATCAGCAATAATTTGTTTCTTTAATGTTGTGATGGCTAAGTTTATCATTTATGTGGTAGATGGAATTGTTATGAGTAATGTTAACTTACCAAATTATTTAACTACATTTTTTTATAATGATAGTAAGTTATCAAAAATAATAGTTGCTGCTATTTTTATGGTTATTATGGCTTTTATTATTTCGATATTTAATTATATTAGAAGTAAATATAATACAAAATTAAGATTAGGTATGAACAATAATATTAAAAATTTACTATTAAAACATACAACGTATTTAGATTATAATAGCTACATTGGTTATGAAAATAGTCAAATATTACAGAGAATTAGTAGTGATTCAAGTAATTATATATCTTATATAAATGATAAATTAAATTTAATACTTAACACTATTTTTTATACCTTTTTTTCATTAAATGTAATTATTGAACTTAATTTTAAAGTTTGTTTAATTTTATCAATAATTATCCTAATTATAATTTTAATGTCAGTATGGTATTGTATCAATACAAAAAACATTGTAGATAAAAAAGTAACGTTATCTGAAGGATTAATAAAAAAAAAGACAATGAATTCAATTTATAATCCTAAAATGATAAAAATGACAAATAATCAAAATAATGAAATACATAGATTTAATATTAATAGTGAAGAATATTTAAAATATGATATAAAAGAGATAGATTATTTGATATATTATGAATTGATTGCAAGTGGTATAAAAAGCTTTAAGCACTCAATTATCTATTTAGTTTGTGGGATTATGGTAATAAATGATAATATGCAAATTGGTGGATTAATGGCAATTTTAACATATTCGACTACCATGTTAAGAAGTTATTTTCAAAATGTAATTTATGCTGTCGAAGGTATTAATGACTTTTTAGTGCCCGCTAGAAGAATAAAAAAGAATTTTTAAATTTAAATGAGGAAGATTTAATATGCAAAAAATATTGTAACACCTGATTATAAAAAATTGAATTCAAAAATGTTAATATAAAATTTGACAATCAAATAGTATTGGAGAATATTAATTTCGCTATAAATGAGGGTGAAAATATTTATTTAGTCGGATCTAATGGAAGTGGAAAAAGTGTTTTAACTAAATTACTTCTAGGATTTATTTCATATGAAGGAAGCATTTTAATCGATGATGTTGAATTAAGAGATTTACATAAGACTAAACTTCGTGAAAATATAGGTTTATGTTTTCAAACTCCATATATTTTTTCAGATACAATAAAAAATAATATTGATTGTTATGAAAATAAAAATATTGATAAAATAAAAGATATATGCAAAATATGTGAATTAGATAAAGATATACAAAATTTTGCTAATAATTATGATGAATTATTAGGAGAAAGAGGTATAAATTTATCAGGTGGTCAAAAACAAAGAATTAATATTGCTAGATTATTAATGCAAAATAAGAAGATTTTAATTTTTGATGATGTGTTAAGCAAACTGGATAATAATACTAAAAATAAAATAGTAGAAAATTTAAATAAAAATTTTCCTAATAATATAAATATATTTATTACGCATGATTTACTTAGAATTCCAAAAAATAGCAGAGTATTATTTATTGATAATAAAACTATTATTGATTCAACAAACACAAAATTAGAAAAAGATAATAATAATTATAAAAAATTAATTGATATTTGTGAAAACGTTGTAGGGGGATTATATGAATAGTATTAAATATATGTCAAAATATGGTAACTTTAAAAAAAGAATTATATTTGCATTTATTGAATATTTTTTATCATGTACAATATGGTTATTAATTGATCAATATTTAACATATTCAGTATTTGATAATGCAATTGCCAAAAATAGTGCAAGAACTTTAATATTTGTAACAATTTTAGTTATTGTAAAACAAACATTAAAAACTAGTGAAGCAATATTTCATTGTATGGTTAGACATCATTTACAAAGAGAATATGCAAATCATGCAAGAAAAGATTTATTTTCTAAATTTATTAATACAAAAATTTCTTATTTTGATAATGCCAATACTGGAGAAATGTTAGAACTTGTAATGAATGATACAGGAAATGCTTCAACATTTTTTACTCAAAATGGTTTAATTTCATTTGGTAATTTATGTGCCAAATTACCATTGTTATTAATTATATTATTTTTTATCAATTTTAAATTAACTACAATTTTAGTGTTAATCTATATGGTTGGTTATTTAGCATTAATTATATCTAACAAAAAAACTTTTAAAATGATTTCAGAAATAAGGAATCTTAATATATCTATTACTAAATGGATTACAGAACAGGTAAATAATTTTGAACTTATAAAGTCTATAAATATTGAAGAAATTAGATTAAGTAAAATGAATGAATTATTAGAAAAAATATACTAATGAAAGTGAAAATCTCGATAAATTAATTAGAAAATATAATTTTTCATACACATTATTTTCATTTTTTGCTAGTATAGCAACTACTTGTATAGGTGGATATGATTTGGCAACTTCTGTTTTATCTTATGGTACATTAATGTTATTTATAAATGGTACAACATCTATAAAAGGTTCTTGTGATGATTTAGTTACACGTTTGCCTATATTAAATGAATCATTTATTTCTATGAAAAAAATATATAACTATTTAAATAAGTATGAACCTGAAATACAAACAGGTAAATTAAAGTTAGAAAGAATAAATGATATTAAATTTGACAATGTGTATTTTTCTTACAATAATGATAGACAAATATTATCTAATATTTCAATTAATGTAAATAATAATGATAAAATTGCAATTGTTGGAAGGACAGGTTGTGGTAAAACTACATTAGTAAATTTATTATGTAGATTTTACGATGTATCTAAAGGTTCAATTTTTATAAATGGTGAAAATATTAATAATTATACTTTAGAAAGTTTACGTGAAAATATTGGTTATGTAATGCAAGATGTTGTAATATTTGATGGTAATATTTATGATAATATAAATTATGCAAATAAAGATGTTCAAAAAGAACAAATTGAGACAATATGTAAAAAATTAAGATTACACGATAAAATAATATCATTTAGTGAAGGATATGAATTAAATTTAAATAAAAATCAAGATTTATTTTCATTAGGAGAAAAGCAGATGATTAATTTTGCTAGAATAATGGTAGAAAATCCAAGTGTTGTAATATTAGATGAAATAACATCTTCATTAAGTTATGAAAATGAAGAACTTGTAAAAAATGCTATCAAAGAAATAACTAAAGATAAGATATGTTTTATTATTGCTCATAGATTAACAACTATTAAAAGTTGTAATAAAATTCTTTATATGGAAAATGGTAAAATATTAGAAAATGGAAGCCATCAAGAATTAATGGATATAAAAGGTAAATATTATAATTTAGTTAAAAATTAGTACTAAAAAGAGGAACGATAATATGAAATTAGTTTTTGAAGAATATTTTAATAATTTAGATAATTGAAATTTTGAAGAAAGATTTATTAGAAACTATGAACTACAATATTATATGAATAGTAATATTGAGTTTTCTAACAATTTAAAAATATATGGTAAAAAAATTAAAAACAAGTTATATGATTCTAGTAGTGATGATTGGAGAAAGAATAGAAAATATTGTGATGACTTTGAAAAATAAAAATCAATTATTTGTTTCGCTTTTTAAAAAATATGCTATAATCTACAATTAGACAAGGGAGGTTTTTTAGTGAAAATAATTAACAGTGATTCTGCATATGTTCAAAAAAATGATATTGCATATTTAAATTCATTTGATTTACCAATACCTTTTTCTATATTTATGAAAGTTTTTGGTAATGGTGTTACTATAATTAATGATAGTAATAGATATGATTTTGTTAAATTTGATGAAGAATCGGAAATAGAATTCTTTAAAGGATTAGATTGGATGATTGACTACAACGAAGTAAAAGATCTAAGTGAAGATGAGATTATTAAATTAGCAAAAAACATTGAAAAAGAGCGAGAAAAAATTGCTACAACTTTTAATTCAATGTCAAAGAAAGAAAAAAATCAACATATTGATATGGTTACAAAATGTGATTTATTAGAATTTAAGTTTTATTCTTTAAGGGATATTCTTTGGCTTAAGCAAGGTCATATTTCAATTAAATTACCAGAAAATGATAAGGAAAAAATATTAAAAAGAAATACAAAAACAAAGTAGCATGAAATTATTACAACTTTTCTATTCTTTGGTGAGTTGTAAATCATTTCGGCGTTCACACCATTAATTATTATTTCAGTTTTAGTTTGGTTTGTTTGCGATTATATTTATTGTTAGGTGGCAAAAATATTGCCCTCTTTTTTTATGGTATACTTATTTTCAACTTCTTTTTTGTTTAAATTATATAAAATGTGTTATTTTAACACAAAAGTAGTTATATTAAGCTTTCAAAAAGTAGTGAGATATCCTCTTTTTTTCTTCTTTATTTGTTTTGTTCTTGTAATAAGTATTCAAAAATGGTATTATATATACATAGTATGAGGAGATGCCCATGGAAAATATTATACATTTTTTTAGGGATATATTAGATGGCCCTTTTATATGTTATTGTAGTTATAATTTCTATTCTTTTATTGTGCGTTTGTATTGGATATTTAATTGATGTTCGACAAAAAAGACAACATATATATAAAGAACAAGAAATTAATTCTAATCAGGATGCTGTTGTCTTAAATCCTAATAGTGAAGTAAAATCAGTTTATAGTGGTGAAGATAATACTGATTCTAATGATATAATATAGGTTGTTTAAAGGAGTGATTATATGAATGTTACTATTACTGATGTAGTATCAATATTGAAGAAAATTATAGATATTTCTTTGGTATGGATGATTTTTTATTATATGTTAAAACATATTAAGAATAATGTTAAATTATCTTTTTGATTTTTAAGGGTGTATTTTTAGTAATTATTTTGAAGGTTATCAGTTCATATTTTGGTTTTACTACTTTAGGTATGCTGCTAGAGTATGTTATTATGTATGGACCGTTAGCGTTAATTATTATTTTTCAACCAGAAATCAGAAATATTTTGGAACAAATTGGTAGAAGTCAATTACTAGGAAGACATAAGGTTTTGACTGTTGATGAACGTGAAAATTTAGTTTATCAAATAGTTGGAGCAATGGAATCATTAAGAAAAGCAAAAATTGGAGCTCTTATTGTATTAGAAAGAGATATAAGCTTGGGAAATTATATAGATAAGGCTAAAAAAATATATGCTGATTTATCTAGCGATTTACTTATTTCTATATTTTTCCCTAATAATCCTCTTCATGATGGTGGTGTGATTATTCAAGGGGATAGAATTACATGTGCTGGAGCTGTTTTTCCAACAAGTAGTAGTTCCAAATTAAATAAGAGATTAGGTACTCGTCATAGAGCAGCAGTTGGTATTACAGAGGAGACAGATGGTATTGCCTTAGTAGTTTCTGAGGAAACAGGGCGTATGTCTATTGCTATAAAGGGGGAGTTATTTTATAACTTAACTATTGATGATGTAAGAATGATGTTGATAGATGAGTTGAGACCTAAACAAGATTCATTACAAGATGAAGATGATTATGAAGATGAGGAAGAGATATATGAAGAAGATAACTAGAGGATTTGCTAAAATTATTTATAATATTCTTTCATTTTTTGATAGATGGTTAATTACTCCTATTACTAAACTTATTTTAAGAATAACTGATTTCTTTAAGAAAAATAGTAAAACAGTTGAAAGATTACTTAATAAAAAGTCTACCCTTCTTGTAATATCACTACTTCTTGCTTTTTGTACCTTTTTAATTATTGATAGTAAATCAAATGTTACTATTGATCAATATGCCGAAGTTTTATATAAACAGAAAGTAATTCCTACTTATAATGAAGAGTTATATGTGGTTGAGGGATTACCTAAAACGGTTGATATTACTTTAATAGGTCAAAAAAGACACATATTTTTGGCAAAACAAACACCTTCTAATGGTGTAACAGTTGATTTAACTGGACTTAAACCTGGTAATCATAAAGTAACTTTGAAATATTCACAAAAATTAAAATCAGTTGACTATAGATTGGATCCATCTACTGTAACTGTTACTATTTATGAGAAAGTATCACAAACTAGAACGCTTACTTATGATATCCTTCATAAGGATAGCTTGGATTCTAAATTATATATAAAATCTGTGGAGCTTAATCGTAGTAATGTTATTATTAAAGGGGCAGAATATAAGTTAAAAGAAGGTAGCGACTGTTAAAGCTTTGGTTGATGTTAATAATTTAAGTAATCCTAAAGCAGGTAAGATAGAACTTAAGGATGTACCACTTGTTGCTTATGATAATAATGGTGAAGTTGTTGATGTTGAAATTGTTCCTTCTACTGTTGATGCTACTCTTACTGTTACATCACCAAGTAAAAAGTTAATATTAATGTTGTTCCTAAGGGTGAACTTGCCTTTGGTAAAGACTATAAAGTCTATTACTCCTAACATTACTTCTGTTACTGTGTATGGGGATGAAAAAGCTATTAGTAATATTCAGTCAATAGATGTTCCAATAGATGTAAAAGGTCTTGAAAATGATAAAACTTATAATATAACTTTAACAAAACCTAATGGTATTACAGAAATTAGTGATAAAACTATCTCTATAAAAGTTGCTTTGGATGTTTCTGTTAGTAAGGAATTTAGTGATATTCATATTGAGACAGAAAACTTAAATGAAAAGTACATAGTTCAAGCTATGAATAGAGAATATAGTAGTGTTACTGTTGTAGTTAAGGGTAGTAAAGGAATTGTTGATAATGTTTCTTCAGCTAATATAAAGGCTTATATTGATCTAGAAAATTATGGAGTTGGGGAACATGAAGTAGAGGTAAAAGTTAAGGGTGACGATTTGAAACTTTCTTATACTTCTAAAACTAAAAAAGTTAAAGTACGTATAACTGAAAAATAAAGGGTCATATGATCCTTTATTTTTTGTCATCAAATAAAAATGATATTGATATTAAACCACTTATTCCTACTAATACATATACTATTTTTGCTAAAATATTTGTACTTCCACCAAATATTGTTGCTACTAGGTCGAGTTCAAATAATCCAACCATTAGCCAATTTATCGCACCAATAATAACTAGTATTAGGGCAATCTTTTTTATTATTTCCATATTCTCATCCTTTCTTTATACAAATATTTTTTCCATTTCTTTTATTTTTATACGGAATAAATGTATATATTTAACATATAGTTAAATTGAAAATATTAATGAGGTGATATTTTGAAAAAAACTATATTTTTTTTGATTTTAATAGTAATACTATTAACTGGATGTGGAAAATATAATGAAAATGATTTAATAAGTGATTTAGATAAAAAAATTAGCAAAAGTAGTTATTATTTAGAAGGAAATCTAGAAATAGTCAATAATGATAATGTTTATAATTATGAGGTAAAGGTTTCTTATAAAAAGGATAACAATTATAGAGTAAGTTTACTTAATAAATCAAATAATCATGAACAGATAATATTAAAAAATTCTGAAGGTGTATTTGTTGTGACGCCAGCTTTAAATAAAAGTTTCAAATTCCAAAGTGATTGGCCTTATAATAATTCACAGGTTTATTTACTTCAATCTGTTTTAAATGATATTAAAAATGATGATAAGAGACAATTTAAATCTAAGAATGGTAATTTCATTTTCAATACCGAGGTTAATTATCCTAATAATCGTAAATTGGTAAGTCAAGAAATTGTTATATCAAAAAATCATAAATTTGATAAGATTAAAGTTTTGGATGAAAATGGTATTGCATTAATGACAATGGATTTTAAGAAAATTGATTTTACACCGACATTTAAGAAAAATTATTTTGAGTTAAATACTGTGATGGAGAGTGCAAAGGTAGATAATACTACAAAGGAAGTTGATAGTTTAGAAGATAGTATTTATCCTTTGGTTTTACCTACAGGAACAAAATTAACTAATGAGGAAAAGGTAAAAAAGATAAAGGTGAACGTGTTATACTAACCTTTGATGGAGAAAAACCATTTTTATTGGTAGAGGAAACTGCAAATGCAGCTGATGATTTCACTATTATTCCTACAAGTGGAGAACCATATATTTTACAAGATACAATAGGTGTTTTTAGCTGATAATTCATTGACTTGGAGTAGTGGAGGAATAGAGTATTATATGGTAAGCGATGTTTTGAATCAAAATGAATTAGTAGAAATAGCTTCTTCAATTAGTAGTCTTCCAACAATGAAATAATTCTTTACAATTATATTTATATTATGTTATACTCATAGTGGTTGGTGATTAACATGGGGAAAAATAAAACAAAAAAAACAAACACCAAAGATCTTCGTGGTCAACATAAAAAAAATAGAAAGACAATATAATAGTGGAAGTTTTTCATTATCGAGTATAATTAAAGTAGTTTTGGTTATATTATTAGTATTACTTATATTTTACTTTTTGACAGTAGGTATTTTAAATAAGAAATCTAAAACTATCGTTTCTAATAATGCATCTATTCAATATAGGGAGATACTTGCTGGTGAAAGTTTTGATTTAAGTGATAATGAGTATTATGTTTTCTATTATGATAGTACTTCTGCTACTGCAGAAGAGGAATATGCACTAGTTACAAATTATAATGAAAAAAATATAAAAGTGTTTATGTATACTGTTGATTTAAGTGAAGGTTTAAATAGAGATTATCGAAGTGATGTTAGTAATTCTAATGCAACTAACGCATCAGAGTTGAAGATTTCTGGTACTACATTAGTTCATTTTAAGGATGGAAAAATTGTTGAATTTATCACAGATAATATTTCGGAATATTTAAATAAATAGAGCTTATGCTCTTCATGCCTCAATAGCTCAGTTGGTTAGAGCACTTGACTGTTAATCAAGGGGTCCTAGGTTCAAGTCCTAGTTGAGGCGCCATTATGTTATACAAAGATAGATTTTATCTATCTTTTTATTTTAAATTTAATTCTATTTGTGATATGATACTAATATAGTGTAACGAGGTGAAAATATGGCTGGCAGAGGTAGAAAAAAAGAAAAAATTATGAAGGTAAAAGAATCTTCTGTAGATGATATTACTACTAATATGAACAAAGAATATTTTTCTAATTATGAAGTACTTATAATAATTGTTATTTCAGTTGTGTTTGGGGGTATACTTGGAAGTATTATTACTTTAAATAGAGAAAAGAGTAGTCAAAGTAATAATGAACTTGATGAATTTATTACAACTTATAATAGTATTACTACTAATTATTATAAAAATGTTGATAATAAGAAATTAATTAATGCCGCTATTAAGGGAATGGTTAATTATCTTGATGATCCTTATAGTATATATATGGATGAGGATGATACAGAAAACTTTACTCAAACTGTTAATGGACAATATGAGGGTGTTGGAGTAAGTGTTAGTAAGGTTGATAACAGTATAGAAATAGTTGCTATTTTCAAGGATTCTCCAGCTGATAAAGCAGGTTTGAAGCCAGGAGACAAAATTATTAAAGTTAATAATAAAGATGTAAGTGGAATGGAATTAGATGATGTAGTAAAATTAATAAAGAATAAGAAAAAAAGGTAAATATTATTGTTAAACGTGATAATAAAGAAAAAGAAATCACTTTAAAACAGAATACGGTTGTTATACCTTCAGTTTCCAGTAGAATAGTTGAAAGTAATAATAAAAAAGTGGGAGTTTTAAATGTTAGTATTTTTGCCGCTAATACATATAAACAATTTAAAAAATAAATTAGATGATTTGGAAAATAAAAAGATTGATTCTTTGATTATCGATGTTAGACAGAATTCTGGCGGCCACTTAGATCAAGTCTCTAAAATTCTTTCTTTATTTATGAAACAGGATAAAGTAATTTATCAGATTAAAACAAAAAAAGGAGTTGAAAAGTACTATTCAACAGGTAAAAAAAGTAAAAATTATAATGTAGTAGTTTTAATTGATAATGGTAGTGCTTCAGCATCAGAAATATTGGCTGCTGCAATGAATGAGTCTTATGGAGCTACATTAATTGGGGAAAAAACGTATGGAAAGGGCACTGTTCAAAAGGAATATATGCTTAGTAGTGGTGCTAGTATTAAGTATACAGTAGAAAAGTGGTTTACTCCTAAAGGTAAATCTATTAATGGTAAGGGTATTAGTCCTACTATAGAGGTAGCACTTTCTGATGAATATGCTAATAATCCAACCGATGAAAATGATAATCAATTACCAAGAAGCAATCAAGTTTTTAACAGAAGAAAAGAAAACTAATTAGTCTTCTTTTTTTTCTAATATAGTATTTACTATTAACTGTTTGTTTTTGTTATTACTACATGTTGTTAAAATTAGTTCCTTGCCTTTGTTATAATTTCCGGTAAGAAAGCCATTTTTCTTTATTTCATGTATTTTCGTCACCTTATAAATATATGCTTTTTGTTTATATATAAAATATACCTTATCATTGGGCTCTAGTTCTTTAAGATCATTAAAATATGCTACTAACCCATTTCCGGAATGTGCTGCTAGAAAAATAGTGCTACCTTCTGTGTCTGGTAGAGTAGATTCTTTTAAAATCATTATATTTTCATCTACATTATTTTTAGGACTTTTGATTGGATAAATATTCCTATTAACGTTTATTTTTGGAATATATAAAGTGGCAAGTATTTCATTATTTGTCTTTTTCCCTGTTGAAATGATAGTAGATGACTTTATTTTTATTTTTTCATTATCTACCGTTTTATTTGTATATATAGAAAAACAACACATGCAATATACAATTATTAATATGCTATTTAGAATTATATTTTTTTACTTTCATATATACCCATTATAAGTAAGCAACTTGCAACTATTATATACCATGTTTTGTTTATATCATCTCTAGTATTTGGAATAGGTATTTTATAATCATACAAGTTATAGAATAAATCTGTAGTTTCATTATTTACTATTACTTCAAAATCTTCTACATATTTATATCCAGTTTTACTATTTTTTTGTTTTATTAGATATTTTCCGTAGGGAAGCTTGATTTTAGCGTTTCCTAGATTGTCGGTGGTAATGGTATAGACTAGTTTATTGTCTTTGTAAATTTCAAAAGTAATGTTTTCTTCGGGCAATGTGTTGTTTTCTTCACCATACTCTTTGTGAATAAATATTTCTTTTTCTATTATTTTATTTTCAAATTCATAATTTATTTTTGTATTATCAAGAGTTAGTTCTATTTTGTGAAAACTATCATCTTGAATATATCCAGTTCCAGCTTGTTTTTCTTTCAGATAGTATATTCCTAAATCAAGGTTATCTATTGTTGCGGTACAGTCCTTATTTAATTTAATCTCTTGAAGGAAGTTCTTCTTTTCATCATATAACTCCAAAATTGTTTCATTTAATTTACCATCTCCGAAAGAAGTAGTTGTTTTAGTATCACTATCTATTTTTGTGATTTTAAGTTTTGTTTTATATATATTTATATTTAAACTAAATTCATCATTAGGTAAATATCCACCTGTCATTAGGTTTTGACTTGCTTGATTGTAGTAAAATAGTACTGGTTCATTATTTTGATATTTTCTTTTAAAAGTGAAACTGTAATTACCTTCTGTTAATTTATCTAGATTAATATAGTTATTCACAATTGAAATGTTTGAAGTAGTTGGATAAAAGTTTTGAAGAACATTATTTGTGTCTATTATTTTATTATTTTTGATGTTGATATTAATTATTTTGTTAGCAAAACTTGGCTTAATATAGTGATTGTTTACTAAGTCGTTGATTTCTGCTATTTCATTTGTAAATTTTTCTATTTTATTACCATTGAGATAATCAGTAAAATAAAAATCTGCATCTTTATCGACTGTTTGCCATAACATTAATTGAGTGATGGCATACCATTTGTTGTCAGTATGGCCTTGATAATTATAACCATAATAAGCTATTAGTGACATTCTTTCCCATGTGTTTTGATCTATATTATTAGGGTTTATACTTGTTTCATAATTTGCACTTTCATCAAAAAAAAAAATTGAATGGTTCTATACAATAAGCTGCTTTGTTGTCACTTTTTCTTCTAAAAAAACGGGATTTTTGAAAATGAGTGGTGCCGTTTTTTACGCTTTTGGTATATATGTTATCAATTTTTTCTGCTTCGTAAAAGTTTGTAGAAGCTGCTTTTACATTTGAATGAACGATTAGTATTGTTATTAGTGTCAATTAAGAATATTATATTTTTTTTTTCATTTTTTTCCTCCTTTTTCTTGTTGACGGCTAATATACTACATAAAAAAATTAATTGTTCAAATGGCTAATATTTCAAATTTGTGTTAAAATAGTGGTGAATTTAGTAATATTCTCTAGCTTAATTTGATAATTGTTAGGATAAATGGGAATATTTATTACGTGATTGAGGTGATTAGATGACAGATATTGAAATAGCTCATAAGGCGGCAAAATTACCTATTGGTAAAGTTGCAAAGAAGATAGGGTTAAGTAGCGATGAATTAATTATATATGGCGATGATAAAGCAAAAATAAACAAAATTCCTGGAGAAAAAAAAGGAAAACTGATACTAGTTACGGCAACTAATCCTACGCCATATGGTGAAGGTAAAACAACTGTTTCAATTGGCTTGGCTGATGCTTTAAGCAGTCTTAATAAAAATGTTTTATTAGCTCTTAGAGAGCCATCTTTAGGTCCTGTTTTTGGAATGAAGGGTGGTGCAACTGGAGGTGGTTACAGCCAAATAGTACCTATGGAAGATATTAATCTATTTTTTACGGGTGATATGTCGGCAATAGAAGCTGCTAATAATTTGCTATGCGCTGCTATTGATAACCATATATATTTTGGTAATAGGTTAGGAATAGAAAAAATTGCTTTTCAAAGGTGTTTAGATGTCAACGATAGGACACTGAGAAATATTACTGCTAATAATAGAAGTTATTCTTTTACTATTACCGCTGCCAGTGAAATTATGGCCTTACTTTGTTTAGCAAAAGATCTTGATGATTTAAGAGAAAAAATAGGTAATATTGTTATTGGTTATAATGCTAATAATGAGATGATTTATGCAAGAAGTCTTCATATAGAGGGAGCTATGTTGGCTTTATTAAAAGATGCCTTTAAACCAAATTTGGTTCAAACACTTGAAAATACTCCGGCAATAGTTCATGGGGGTCCCTTTGCTAATATTGCCCATGGCTGTAATAGTCTAAATGCTACTAGACTTGCTCTTTCACTTGGCGATTATGTTGTAACGGAAGCGGGTTTTGGATCAGATTTAGGTGCTGAGAAATTTTTTGATATAAAATGTAGAAAAGGAAATATTGCTCCTGACTGTGTTGTCATTGTTACAACTTTACGTTCGCTAAAATATAATGCTCATGTTCCTAAAAATGATATAAATTTATGTGATGTTTCCTCTGTTACAAGAGGACTTAGTAATCTTCAAGTCCATATTGAAAATATGAAAAAATTTAATTCTAATATTATTGTCGCTTTAAACAGATTTTCTTCTGATACAGTAGAAGAAATTGAAGTTGTTAAGAACTTTTGTAAAAATTTAGGAGTAGCTTTTTCTATATGTGATGCATATAGTAGAGGTTCTGCTGGGGCACTTGATTTAGCTGAAGTTACTCTTGGAGTTTTGGATAATGAAAATAATTTTAAATTGTTATATGACGATAATTTATCTATAAAAGAAAAAATAGAAAAGATTTCTACAGAGATATATAGGGCAAATGATGTATTATACACGGATATAGCCTTAGAAAAATAGCATATTTGACAGAAAACAATATGGGTAATCTTCCAATTTGTGTAGCTAAAACACAATATTCGTTATCTGATGATAAAAATAAAATAGGAATTACTAAAGACCATATTATTCATGTCAAAGACATAAAGGTATATTCTGGTGCTGGTTTTATTGTTGTGTATCTTGGTAATATTATTGATATGCCTGGTTTACCGAAAGAACCCAATTATTTAAATATAGATGTTTTAGAAAATGAAATAATAGGATTATCATAAAAAAAAAATCACTTCTTATGAAGTGATTAATTTTTTGTGTAGTATTATTTGCAGGTACAATAGTTTTGAAATAAATTGTAAATGTATTTCCATCTGTTACATTAATTGGAAAAGATGGTAATTTTGATTTTACTGTATCAATTTCGTTACTACATTCAGTGAATTCTGCTGGTTTTATGATGTCAGTTTGTTTTAATTCAATAGTTTTTTTGTTTTCTGTTTTTGATATTTTTTCTTCTTTTAACTTTTCTCCACAATAATATTTTAAAGTATAAGAAATAGTGTTTAGTTTTTGAGTAGGTTGTTCTTCATAGATGGATATTGTACCAGTATATAGTTGTTTATTATAAGTTATTGTATATTGATAATCTCCTACAATTTTAGTATTTACTTTTGATAAATCTGGTTTTATAGTTTGTAAGACTTCATCTGGTATTGTAGAGTCTATGTAGTCCTTTACGTCAGTAGGTAGTGGACTGTTTAATTTTATGGATAAGTTTTTAAGTCTTATATTGATGTTTGGCAAAAACTTTTTCATTAACGATAACATTTCCTCTATACTTTTTACTTTTATAACTAATTGTATATGTATATTTACCAGCTTGCGTAACGTTAACTAGTGAAGTATCTAATTTAAATTGCTTTTAGTGCTTTTTCACTTATATCATCCATATTTGTAATATATTCTTTTACATCCACACTAATTGGTTCATTTACTTCAACTGTAACATCCTTCAATATTGGTATATTACTTTTAATTTTTGCAACTTGCTTTTCGATTACCTTTACTTCTACTTTTGTGTTTTTTGGTTGTGCATTCATTTTATTTAAAATTAGGCCACTGGTAGTTGAAATAATACCAGATAACGCTAATGACAATGTTAGAATATTTAAACCTTTATTTTTATTCATGTTTTCCATCCTCAACTTTTATCTTTATAACATTAATTATATTATATTTTATAATATATGACAATATTTTTATCGGACATTTAACATTTTATATTAATTATAGTATTTTTTTGTAAAGTAAATAATATATATAATTATAGTGCTTTATGTTGAATTATAATTAAAATTTTATTATAATTTGATTAGGAGGAGTATCGATATGATTGGTATGTGGTTTGTTGCTTTTATAATCTTGCTTTTTTTTGAGATAATTACTGTTAATCTAGTTACTATATGGTTTGCGATTGGGGCATTAGTAAGTTGTGTTGTTGCATACTTTTGCGATAATATTTTTATTCAAATTGGTGTCTTTTTATTGACAAGTATTATAGTTTTAGTTTGTACTAAACCATTATCACAAAAAATAAGAAAAGGTAAAAAAGTAGCGACTAATTCAGATAGGGTAATTGGTATGGAAGGTGTTGTAACAATGGATATTTCAAAAAATAACGTTGGTGAAGTAAAAGTTGATGGCAAACGCTGGAGTGCAGTTTCCAAAGAAGAGTTGCATAAAGATGATGTTGTAGTCATCAAAAAAATTGATGGTGTAAAACTTATTGTAGAGAAGGAGAGATAAAATTATGGTTTATTTAATTATTATTGCAATTATTATATTTTTAATTGCTAGTGGTATTAAGATTGTATCACAATCAAAGGCTATTGTTATAGAAAGATTAGGTTCTTATTATAGAACTATGAGTACAGGAATTAATTATAAAATACCTATAGTAGATAGGATTGCTAATGTTGTATCTTTGAAGGAAGTGGCAAGGGATTTTGCTCCACAACCTGTTATTACAAAAGATAATGTTACTATGCAAATAGATACAGTTGTTTATTATCAAATAACTGATCCAAAATTATATACCTACGGTATTGAAAACCCAGTTAGTGCAATTGAAACTTTAACAGCAACAACCCTTCGTAATATTATTGGTGAGCTAGAGTTAGATGAAACTTTAACATCACGTGATATTATTAATTCTAAGATGAGAGCTATTTTGGATGAAGCTACTGATGCTTGGGGTATAAAGGTTAATCGTGTAGAAGTAAAAAATATTTTACCACCACGCGATATTCAAGAAGCAATGGAAAAACAAATGCGTGCAGAACGTGAAAGACGTGAGGCAATCTTAAAAGCAGAAGGAGAAAAAGAAGTCTGCAATCTTACTTGCTGAAGGTGAAAAAGAGAGTACTATTTTAAGAGCAGAAGCTAAGAAAACTGCCAAAATAAAAGAAGCAGAAGGAGAGGCCGAGGCAATTTTAAAAATAAAAGAGGCAGAAGCACAAGGACTTTCTTTAATAAAAAATGTCAAGTTAGATGAGGCAACATTGAAACTTAAGAGTTATGAAGCTTTAATGAATATTGGTCAAAGTGAATCGACTAAGATTATTATTCCAAGTGAGCTTCAAGGTTTGGCATCAGCTGGCGTAGCTTTAAAAGAAATTATGAAAGATAAAAATTCAAATAAATAATAAAAAACACTATTAAATATGATAGTGTTTTTTTATGTAATATGAAACTATTATTGTAATGACAGTGATAATGGGAATTAGAATGGTAAATTTCTTGTGCCTTGTTTTATGATGGGATAAATACATTCCAATGATTATACCAATTCCTCCTCCGGCCATAGATATAATTATGAAATTCTTTTCAGGTATTCGCCATTTCTTCTTGATGGATTTAATTTTGTCAAGGATTATTGTCATTAATCCTATTATGTTGATTCCAACTAAATATATATTAAACATTAGATATTCTTTCCTTGATAGGTATTCCTTTTTACCATTTCTTTATCAATATTATTTAGGACACAAAATTTTTTTACTAACCATGTTGGTTGTATTAGGTCATCCAATTTAGGATCTCCTGTTATTCTATTTATAACGATTTCTGGACTTAGATTTTCTAATTGATTTATTACTATATCAATGTATTCTTCTTCTGTTAAAATATGAAATGGTTTTAGTTGATATAATTTCTCTAATTTGGTATTTTTGATGACACTTAACATATGTATTTTTATGCCTTGTATATCTAGTGTATTTAAATACTTTGCTGTTTTTATCATGTCTTCTTTTTGTTTCATATGGAAGCCCATTGATAATATGTACTACTACATTTATATTTTTTTCCCTTAGTTTTTTTACCATGTTTTCAAAGCACTCTAAAGTATGACATCTATTGATTATTTTTGTAGTTTTTTTGTGGATTGTTTGTAGTCCTAATTCTATTGTTAAATAAGTTTTTTTATTTAGCTCTTCTAGATATTTTAAACATTCATCTGATATGGCATCTGGTCTAGTAGCAATATTTAGTCCTACTACATTTTCTTGTTGGAGAATCGGTTCGTATAATTTTTTTTAGTGTTTCTACGGGAGCATATGTATTAGTATGGGCTTGAAAATAACCAATGTATTTGGCATTTGGCCATTTTTTCAACATCATTTTTTTAATTTCATTAAATTGTGTTATTATATCATCATTTTTATTGCCTGCAAATTCACCACTACCACTATTAGAGCAATAAATGCATCCACCTTTTCCTACTGTGCCATCTATGTTTGGACAGCTCAATCCTGCATTTAGGCTTACCTTGAACACTTTTGAATTAAATTTATGTTTGTAAAAATAATCAAGTGTGTGATATCTTTTATTGTTGTCACTATACTTAAAAATGTTATTCATACTTTACCTCTGCTTTTCTTTTTCGTGACTATTATGTAGCAAGTTATATACTTTTTGTTCTTTATAAGTTAATTCATTTTTATTTTCTAAAAGATAGTTAATTGTTTCCCTGTCTCCGATAATATATTGTAAAGTTGTTTGTTCACAGTAAGGACACCAAGAATTCTCTGTGTCTAATAATTTGGGAGTTTTATTTGTAGAACGTTGTATATAGTTTGTGTTTCCACATTTAGAACATAATAAGTCAAATTGGTTAGTAGGATGTTTTCTCATATTAACACCTCGTATAAATATAATTTAAATTATTATATCATAATGTAAGACCATTTTAAACTTAGAAATGTTTACTTTTGATTATATTGTCTACCTTTATTCATCTTGTCAATAATTTCAGCATCTCTATCGGTATTTATGAATAATTGGTATGGCTCAATATTTAAAGAATTGGCAATGCTTTCTATTTTAGGAATGGTCGGACAGTGTAGTCCTCTTTCTACGTCTGTAATATATCTAGGACTTAATTTGCTTAATTCTGCAAGTTTTTCTTGTGAATAATTATTTACGTATCTGTAATACTTAATATTAAAAGTAAGCAAATCTTTTAAGTTATTAAATTTTATCTCCATAATACTCTCTCCATTTATAGGTATGGTATTATTTACTTAAAAATATTCACACGAACTATTTACTGCAAGATTTTTTTAGTTTATAATGAAAATAGAAAGGAGTGAAAGAATGAATAAAGATAAAATAGGACCTAAAAAAGGTGGCTTTGGGACATGTGGTTTAGTTTTAGGTATTGTAGGAATTAGTTTAAGTTTTATTCCGATACTTAATAATGCATCTTTCTTTTTGGGAGTATTAGCGATAGTCTTTGGAATAATTTCTTTAGTAAAGAAGGCAAGCAAGGGAAAGGCTATTGCTGCATTAATATTAGGTATATTATCAGTGGTATTTACTTTATCATTACAGGATAGTTGGTCTAAGGCATTTGATAAAACATCTAAGGACATTGATACTATGACAGGCGAAAACACTGAAGAAGTTCTAAAAAAAAGTAGATGTAAATATAGGAACATTAAATGTGGTTACTGATGAATACGGTTATAGTGATACTAAGCTAGTTGTAAAATTAACTAATAAATCAACTAAAAAGCAGTCATTTGATATAACTATCGAAGCTGTGTCTGCTGATGGTACTAGAATTGATACTGATTATATTTATGCAAATGATTTATCAGCTGGACAGAGTCAAGATTTTGATATATTTACATATATTAGCGATGATAAGTTAGATGCAATGAAATCGGCTACTTTTAAGGTAGTCAGTGCTTCAATGCACTAAAAATAAAAACCTACTGTGATATAGTAGGTTTTTGTTTGTAAATATAATGCCATTCTTAAAATCTTGTTTAAATTATTTAAACCAACAAAATTGTTATACTATTAGTAATTATTAGATTAAGGATATAAAAGCAGTCGTTTAAATTAGAAGTAAACATTAAACAACAAAAAAAGCAGCATATTGCTACTTAAATTCAAATGGCAGGGGATGAGAGAATCGAACTCCCAACAGTGGTTTTGGAGACCATTATTATACCATTTAACTAATCCCCTATATGTCCTTAAGACTTTTTTATTGTATCATAATAGTCAAAAAGTTTCAAGATATTTTATTTATTATATATGTAAAGAATTTCGTCAAGTATTTATTAGATAATTCTTTTTTTTTTATTTATTTATGTTATGATAATGATATATTGGAGGGTTGATAATGAAAAAAAGCGGAGAAAAAATGTGAAGACAAAAAAAAGGATAGTTATTATAGTTTGTTTGCTTTTTATTATTATATCAGTCTTACTAGTTTATTTCTTGTTTTTCAATAAAGATGATACATCTTCTGATAGTAAAAAAAGAATAGATTACCATCTGTTACACCTGAAAAAAAGATTAATATTGTTGATATGAAGAGTAATAAAAGACCTATAGCTGTTATGATTGATAATAACGTTGGCAATAGCTCACACGTTGGGCTTCAGGATGCTTATATTTCTTATGAAATAATAGTAGAAGGCGGTCTAACAAGAATAATGGCGTTATATAAAGATAAGGATATGTCACAAATAGGTCCTATTCGTAGTTCAAGACATTATTTTTTAGATTATGCCTTAGAAAGTGACGCTATTTATTCTCACTTTGGATGGAGTCCTTATGCTGAAAATGATATTAAGAGTCTTGGAGTTAATAATATTAATGGATTAACAAATGAAAGTGCATATTGGCGAGATAAAGCAATAAGAGCACCACATAATGTATTTACCAGCAGTAGTAAGTTATATGCAGCTGCTAATAAGTTTGGTTATTCTGTGGAATCTAATAATTGGCAACTTTTAACGTATAGTCCTTCTGCAATTAATTTTAATGGCAATTGCGGTGATACTGGATGTAGTAATGGTGTTGAAGTAGCTAATTCTATAAATATTGTTTATTTTAATTCGCAGTCAAGACAATATGTTTATGATAGTGATAAGGCAACATATTTACGTTCTATGAACAATTTAAAAGCATGTAGATAAAATAAGTGGGGAACAATATAGTTATAAGAATATAATTATAGAACGAGTTACTAATAAAACACTTGATAGTTATGGTAGGCAAGATCTAGATACAGTTGGAACTGGTGATGGCTTTTATATAACCAATGGTTATGCTAGAACTATTAAGTGGGAAAAGTCTTCTCGAAAATCAAAAACAAAATATAAATATTCTGATGGTACTGAAGTAGTAGTAAATGATGGTAATACATTTATACAGATTATCCCAGTATATGCAGGGGTTACATTAAGTTAGGAGAAAAAAATGAAAATAGGTATTTTAGGAACAGGTGCTTATGGTTTTGGTTTAGCTACTGCTATTAGAGAAAATAAGCACGATATTATTATGTGGACAGCTTTTGAAAAGGAAATGGAAAGTATTGTTACAACAAAAAAAGTTGCAGCTTTACCTGGTTTTGTTGTGCCAGATGATATAAAAATAACGACATCACTTCAAGATGCCGTTAAGGGTAGGGATTTGTTAATTATTGCTATACCGGCCCCTTATGTTGACAAAGTCTTTAGCGATTTAAAATTGGTTATAGATGAAAATACTCATATTTGTATAGCATGTAAAGGAATAGAAGAAAATACGGGACTTTTTATAAATGAGGAGGTTTTAGAAAAACATATTAAAACTGATAGAATAGGTGTTATCTCTGGTCCTAGTTTTGCGGTTGATTTAGTTGATTATAGTACATGTGGATTAACACTTTCTACAAAGAATGAAAAAACAGCTCAAATTATTAAGATGGCGCTTGAAAATAATTATGTTAGATTGAGAGTTACTGATGATATAATAGGTACAGAAATATGTGGAGCTATAAAAAATGTTATAGCAATAGCCTCTGGGATGTTAGATGGACTAAAAGCTAAAGAGTCAACTAGGGCAATGCTACTTACAGAAGCACTACATGATATGGAAAAGATAATAGTTGAATTTGGCGGTAAGGAAAGAACTATTTTGAGTTATGCTGGATTTGGAGATTTGTTATTAACTTGTAGCAGTGAAAAGAGTAGGAATTATAGATTTGGTAAATTACTTGGACAGGGAGTATCAAGTGAAGAAATTGATGATTTTTTAGCTAAAAATACCGTAGAAGGATATAATACTTCAAATTGTATATATAAATTATTAAAAGAAAAAGAAATAAAAATCCCTATGATTAATTTAATTCACAGAATTGTAATGAAAAAATGTGAGGCTAAAAAGATATTAACTTTCTTAATAGAAAAAGATTAGATAATTTATTGGAAAAATTTGCATTATTGTGTTAGTATATATTTATGATAATTGGAAAGGAAGTTTGATTATGGAAAAAATAATTAAATCAATAGTTAAGTCTTCTATATTTACATCTGGAATTTTGATTTTGTTAGGATTGTTGTTATTTATAAAATCAGATGATACGATTGTTGCGATTTCTTATTTAGTAGGTGGAGCTATAATTATATTGGGAATACTTGCTTTTATTAATTTCTTTAAAAAGAAAAATAGTGATTTTGTTAGTAGTTTTGATATAATATACGGAATGATTACTGTTGTATTTGGAATATTCATTTTGTCTAATCCTAAAATGGTTGCTACTATTATTCCATTTATAATAGGTGGATGGGTTTTAATAAAAAGTTCATTTAAAATAGCTTATGCTATTGAATTAAAAAATGTGGAAAATGTGATTTGGAAAAATGTATTAGTAACTTCTATAATTAGTGCATTGGTTGGTGTCATAATGATATTTAATCCATTTAAAACTAGTGTTGTTGTATTTAAAATTATTGGTGCTGCTATAATTGTGTATGCTATTTTAGATATAATTTCTACAATTCAGTTAAAGAAAAATGTAGATGAATTTAGCGAAAAAGTGGCAAATAGTTCTATGATTTCTGATGAAGAGGATACTACTATTGTTGATGCTGAAATAGAAGAAATAGATAAGAAAACAACTGCAAAGTCAAAAAAAGGAAAGAAAAAAAATAATAAGGATAATAAATAATGAAATTAATATTATTGGCTGATTTTTTTATCAAAATATGAAATTTCTAGAAAAATTGATTCCTTAAATGATAAGTTTAATTCATTAGTTGATAAAAATATTGGTAATGGTATTGGTGCATCATTTATAGTTTTATTATTTGTTATAATTGCAGCTGTAATAGTCGGTAAGTTTTCTAAAAAAAATAGAATTATTCGTTTTCGAATATTCTATTTTTTCGTTATTCTATATTTTAAGTGGAGGATTTATGAATATCATTAAAAAGTGATGAGATAGAAATATTGGAAGATAGTGTTAAAAATGGAGAAATCTCAAATAGGAAAGGTAATACAAATGGTAATAGACAATATTTTTATGTTTTTGTTTTTATTTCTTTTACTATTATTTGCCTTTATATATATGTGTATAACTTTGTAGTTAATTTAAATTTAGTTTGAAAAAATATGCTTTTTGATATATAATTATATCCGGATGAGGTATTTATGGAAAAATTAGAGATAGGAAAGCGCTATGAAATACATAGTTATAAACATAATGGATGTATTCATAGGGCATGGGATGAGGCTGTTCTCTTAGAAATCCATGATGATTATTTAATTTTCGGTAATGAAAGAACAAAAGTTACAGAATCTGATGGTCGTATGTGGCGTACCAAAGAACCTGCTATTTTATATTTTTTTTAAGAATAGTTGGTTTAATATTATAGGTCAGTATAAAAAAGATGGTATATATTATTATTGTAATATTGCATCGCCTTATATCATTGAAGACGGAGTAATTAAGTATATTGATTATGATTTGGACTTAAGAGTGTTCCCAGATGGATCATTTAAGGTGTTGGATCGTGGTGAATATAAATACCATAAACAATTAATGAACTATTCAGATGAAATTGACTATATCTTAAAAGCAGAATTGACTAATTTAATCAATATGGTTCGTGCTAAGGAATTAGCCTTTAAAGAAAATACTGTTGAAAATTATTATGAAATATATAAGAAAATAGTATGTTGTCATAGTAATTAATGACAGTTTTTTTTTTTATAAAAAAATCAAAAAAAGTGAAAAAATGTGTTGACTTTGAAATTGTACTCTGTTATATTAATGGAGCAGTCGAGGAAAACTGCTAAGAATGTTGTAAAAAAGTGTTAAAAAAATCAAAAAAAGATGTTGACACAGAAGACAATATTTGATATATTAGTTTTGCAACTCGAAAAGAGATGCGAATGATCTTTGAAAACTAAGCAAAACGTCAATTTTGAGTAGCTAGGATAATTAATAAAACAAACTATTAAAATAAATTTTTTATTGAGAGTTTGATCCTGGCTCAGGATGAACGCTGGCGGCATGCCTAAGACATGCAAGTCGTACGAAGTGGCCCATTGATGATTGAGTGCTTGCACAAGATTTGATTTGGATTCCCACTTAGTGGCGCAAGGGTGAGTAACGCGTAGGTTATCTGCCTTCGAGTTTGGAATAACAATTAGAAATGATTGCTAATGCCGGATTATATTTAAGATGATACGTTGTCTTAAATTAAAAGGAGCCTTTAAAGCTTCGCTTGAAGATGAGCCTGCGTCGTATTAGCTAGTTGGTAGGGTAATGGCCTACCAAGGCAACGATGCGTAGCCGACCTGAGAGGGTGATCGGCCACACTGGGACTGAGACACGGCCCAGACTCCTACGGGAGACAGCAGTTAGGAATATTCGTCAATGGGGGAAACCCTGAACGAGCAATGCCGCGTGAAGGATGACGGTCCTTTGGATTGTAAACTTCTGTTGTTAGGGAAAGAACAAACTGTATAGGAAATGATACAGTTCTGACGGTACCTTTCAAAGAAAGCTCCGGCTAACTACGTGCCAGCAGCCGCGGTAATACGTAGGGAGCGAGCGTTATCCGGATTTATTGGGTGTAAAGGGTGCGTAGGCGGTTTATTAGGTCTATGGTTTAATTCCGAAGCTTAACTTCGGTTCGCCATAGAAACCGATTTACTTGAGTATGGTAGAGGCAAGTGGAATTTCTAGTGTAGCGGTAAAATGCGTAGATATTAGAAGGAACACCAGTGGCGAAGGCGACTTGCTGGGCCATCACTGACGCTGAGGCACGAAAGCGTGGGGAGCAAATAGGATTAGATACCCTAGTAGTCCACGCCGTAAACGTTGAATACTAAGTGTCGGAGTTTCCGGTGCTGAAGTTAACACATTAAGTATTCCACCTGAGTAGTACGGTCGCAAGGCTGAAACTCAAAGGAATTGACGGGCACCCGCACAAGCGGTGGAGCATGCTGTTTAATTCGAAGATACGCGAAGAACCTTACCTGGGCTTGACATCCCAATGAAAGTTTTTGGAAACATTAACCCTTCCCTTCGGGGAACATTGGTGACAGGTGGTGCATGGTTGTCGTCAGCTCGTGTCGTGAGATGTTCGGTTAAGTCCGATAACGAGCGCAACCCTTATCCTTAATTGCTAACATTCAGTTGAGAACCTTAAGGATACTGCCGGTGACAAACCGGAGGAAGGTGGGGATGACGTCAAATCATCATGCCCCTTACGTCCAGGGCTACAGGCGTGCTACAATGGCTGGTATAATAAGATGCAATATCGTGAGATGGAGCAAATCTCTAAAGCCAGTCCCAGTCCGGATTGGAGTCTGCAACTCGACTCCATGAAGTTGGAATCGCTAGTAATCCCGAATCAGAATGTCGGGGTGAATACGTTCCCGGGTGTTGTACACACCGCCCGTCACGCCATGGGAGTCGATAATACCCGAAGCTGGTAGCCTAACCTTTTAGGAGGGGGGCCATCTAAGGTAGGATCGGTGACTGGGGTGAAGTCGTAACAAGGTATCCCTACCGGAAGGTGGGGATGGATCACCTCCTTTCTAAGGAGTATATTTCCTTATCTTCTAGCTACTTTGATTGTTTTGCTTGGTTTTGAGAGATTATTCTCTCAGAAATAGTTCTTTGAAAACTAGATATTGTGAGTTTAATCAAACCACGAGCGTTTGATTAAACAAAGTAACTATATTTATTAAGTGTATAGTTATAAAAATCTCATCAAATTAGGATAGTAATATCAAATTAATGGTGGTTAAATTAGTAAGGGCGCATGGCGGATGCCTTGGCACTAGAAGCTGATGAAGGACGTGACGAACAACGATATGCTTCGGCGAGCTGTAAGAAGCTTTGACCCGGAGATTCCGAATGGGGAAACCCAGCAGTAGTAATGTACTGTTATCCTATCATGAATACATAGTGATAGAGAAAGCAACCTGGCGAACTGAAACATCTTAGTAACCAGAGGAAAAGAAAGAAAAATCGATTCCCTTAGTAGTGGCGAGCGAAAAGGGATTAGCCCAAACCAATCTTCGGATTGGGGTTGTAGGACCTCTATATAAGAGTTACAAATTCTTTTTATAGTTGAATTCAATGGAAAGTGAAACCATAGTAGGTGAAAGTCCTGTAAACGAAATAAAAAGAACTCTTTGAGGTATCCTGAGTACAACGGATCACGTGGAACTCTGTTGGAATCCGCGGGGACCATCCCGCAAGGCTAAATACTCTCTAGTGACCGATAGTGAACAAGTACCGAGAGGGAAAGGTGAAAAGAACCCCGGGAGGGGAGTGAAATAGAATACTGAAACCATGTGCTTACAAAAAGTCAAAGTCCGTTAATGGATGATGGCGTGCCTTTTGCAGAATGAACCGGCGAGTTAATGTTGCATGCGAGGTTAAGTTGAAGAGACGGAGCCGTAGCGAAAGCGAGTCTTAATAGGGCGAATTAGTATGTAGTATTAGACCCGAAACCGAGTGATCTAGCCATGAGCAGGTTGAAGTTTAGGTAAAACTAAATGGAGGACCGAACCGACGTACCCGGAAACGTGCGCGGATGACTTGTGGCTAGCGGTGAAATTCCAAACGAACTCGGATATAGCTGGTTCTCCCCCCAAAATAGGTTTAGGCCTAGCCTTGAGATTTAGCACTGTGGAGGTAGAGCACTGAATATATGATGGCCCCGTCTAGGGTACTGAATCTAATCAAACTCCGAATGCCATGGTTGTATGCTCAGGAGTCAGCGTATGGGTGATAACGTCCATGCGCGAAAGGAAAAAAGAGTCCGGATCGCCAGTTAAGGTCCCAAAATTTGTACTAAGTGGGAAAGGAGGTGGAGTCGGATAGACAACTAGGAGGTTGGCTTAGAAGCAGCCATCCTTTAAAGAGTGCGTAATAGCTCACTAGTCGAGTGATTCTGCGCCGAAAATGTATCGGGGCTAAGCATAATACCGAAGCTGCGGATTCACATTTATATGTGAGTGGTAGGGGAGCGTTCCAAGTTGAGTTGAAGGTAGACCGTTGAGGACTGCTGGATTACTTGGAAGTGAGAATGCCGGTGTGAGTAGCGAAAGATGGGTGAGAATCCCATCCACCGTTTGACTAAGGGTTCCTGGGGCAGGTTCGTCCGCCCAGGGTTAGTCGGGTCCTAAGACGAGGCCGAGAGGCGTAGCCGATGGACAACAGGTTGATATTCCTGTACTACCTATAAGACTGATGGAGTGACGGAGAAGGTTAGGAAAAGCCAGTTATTGGATTCTGGTCTAAGCACAAAGGCTTATAAATTAGGAAATCTGTTTATAATTAAGCTGAAGTGTGATGGTGAAGTCGCTTGCGACGAAATTTTCTGACACCATGCTTCCAAGAAAAGCTTCTAGGGTTAATCTTATAGGTACCCGTACTCAGAACCGACACAGGTGGTCAAGGAGAGTATCCTAAGGTGAGCGAGAGAACTATGGTTAAGGAACTCGGCAAAATAACCCCGTAACTTCGGGAGAAGGGGTGGTCACTAGATGACCGACACTAAAGACGCCCAGGCAACTGTTTACCAAAAACACAGGTCTCTGCTAAGTCGTAAGACGATGTATAGGGGCTGACACCTGCCCAGTGCTGGAAGGTTAAGAGGAGTGCTTAGATAGACGCAAGTCGATTATTCGAAGGTACGAATTGAAGCCCCAGTGAACGGCGGCCGTAACTATAACGGTCCTAAGGTAGCGAAATTCCTTGTCAGGTAAGTTCTGACCCGCACGAAAGGTGTAATGATCTGGGCACTGTCTCAACCATAGACTCGGTTAAATCTTAATACCTGTGAAAATGCAGGTTACCCGCAACAGGACGGAAAGACCCCATGGAGCTTTACTGTAGCTTGATATTGAAGTTCGGTATATTATGTAGAGAATAGGTGGGAGACTATGAAGTTAGGACGCTAGTTCTAATGGAGTCACCTTTGGAATACCACCCTTAATGTATTGAATTTCTAACCTCGATCCATTATCTGGATCAGGGACAGTGTCTGGTGGGGCAGTTTGACTGGGGCGGTCGCCTCCCAAAAAGTAACGGAGGCGCCCAAAGGTTCCCTCAGAATGGTTGGACATCATTCAAAAGAGCGTAAAGGTATAAGGGAGCTTGACTGCGAGACCAACAAGTCGAGCAGATACGAAAGATAGGGCTTAGTGATCAGACGATTCAGAATGGAATGGTCGTCGCTTAACGGATAAAAGTTACCCTGGGGATAACAGGCTGATACCACCCAATAGTTCACATAGACGGTGGTGTTTGGCACCTCGATGTCGGCTCGTCGTATCCTGGAGGTGAAGTCGCTTCCAAGGGTTGGGCTGTTCGCCCATTAAAACGGCACGCGAGCTGGGTTCAGAACGTCGTGAGACAGTTCGGTCCCTATCCGTTGTGGGCGTAGGAAAATTGAAGAGAGCTATCCTTAGTACGAGAGGACCGGGATGGACATACCTCTGGTGTATCTGTTGTTGTAGCGCCAGCTGCAGTGCAGAGTAGCTATGTATGGAAAAGGATAACCGCTGAAAAGCATCTAAGCGGGAAGCCTCCTTTGAGATGAGTTTTCCCATATTTTATATAGTAAGATCCCTTGAAGACTACAAGGTTGATAGGCTGGAGATGGAAGAATGGCGACATTTTGAGTTGACCAGTACTAATAGATCGAGGATTTAATCCTATTAATTAATTTGATGAACACGATATCTAAGTTTTCAGAGAATTATTTTCTCTAATAATTTTCTTGGTAATAATGGAGAAAGAGGTACACCTGTTCCCATCCCGAACACAGAAGTTAAGCCTTTCATCGCCGACGATAGTGTATGCGAAAATAGGACATTGCCAAGAATTTTTTTTTGTATTTATTTATAATTTTACACGTAAATAAAAAAAAAGATGTAAATTATTATGTTTGAGTTGTATTACTCTTTTTTTTTGGCTATAATTATTATTTTTGAGTAATGTACATATGCTATATTTTTTTCTTTTTGATATAGATAAATTATAAATAAGATGTTCAAAATATAAAAAATTACACTGTTATTAATAGTTGTTTTGAAGAATGAACGAATTAAATTTTTTAAAATACACGATTATATATAATTGTATTTTAGTATCAATAATGTGTAATTAGTTATATAATTATAAAAACTAAAAAAATATGTATTCATGTTTAATATTTCATATGGAAAGTTTATGTTATTATGTTTTTCCTTTTTCTAATTGCTTTGATTTAATTCAAATATTTTCTGATTTCTTGTATTTATAACATTTTATAGGTATAATTTATATTAAAAAATGAAAAAATATTCAAATATTTTATATTCTTTTAAATTCTTATATATTAATATGCAATGATGCAACTGTACGTGGAGTGTCTAAAAAAAGTTTCATTTTTTTGTTGACATATATAAACAATTTTGTTATATTAATGGAGCAACTTGTGAGAAGAGTGTAAAGTTATATAATATTAAATATTGTTATTATTATTGTATTAGTTATATTCTTTGAGTTTGTTGTGTAAAATTATGTATAAGAGTATATGTAAAAAATATTTTAAAAAAATGTAAAAAATGTGTTGACATTGAAATGATACTCTGATATATTAATAAGTGCATTGAGAAATGCGAATGATCTTTTGAAAACTAAGCAAAACGTCAATTTTGAGTAGCTAGGATAATTAATAAAAACAAACTATTAAAATAAATTTTTTTATTGAGAGTTTGATCCTGGCTCAGGATGAACGCTGGCGGCATGCCTAAGACATGCAAGTCGTACGAAGTGGCCCATTGATGATTGAGTGCTTGCACAAGATTTGATTTGATTCCCACTTAGTGGCGCAAGGGTGAGTAACGCGTAGGTTATCAGCCTTCGAGTTTGGAATAACAATTAGAAATTATTGCTAATGCCGGATTATATTTAAGATGATACGTTGTCTTAAATTAAAAGGGAGCCTTTAAAGCTTCGCTTGAAGATGAGCCTGCGTCGTATTAGCTAGTTGGTAGGGTAATGGCCACCAAGGCAACGATGCGTAGCCGACCTGAGAGGGTGATCGGCCACACTGGGACTGAGACACGGCCCAGACTCCTACGGAGACAGCAGTTAGAATATTCGTCAATGGGGAAACCCTGAACGAGCAATGCCGCGTGAAGGATGACGGTCCTTTGGATTGTAAACTTCTGTTGTTAGGGAAGAACAAACTGTATAGGAAATGATACAGTTCTGACGGTACCTTTCAAGAAAGCTCCGGCTAACTACGTGCCAGCAGCCGCGGTAATACGTAGGGAGCGAGCGTTATCCGGATTTATTGGGTGTAAAGGGTGCGTAGGCGGTTTATTAGGTCTATGGTTTAATTCCGAAGCTTAACTTCGGTTCGCCATAGAAACCGATTTACTTGAGTATGGTAGAGGCAAGTGGAATTTCTAGTGTAGCGGTAAAATGCGTAGATATTAGAAGGAACACCAGTGGCGAAGGCGACTTGCTGGGCCATCACTGACGCTGAGGCACGAAAGCGTGGGGAGCAAATAGATTAGATACCCTAGTAGTCCACGCCGTAAACGTTGAATACTAAGTGTCGGAGTTTCCGGTGCTGAAGTTAACACATTAAGTATTCCACCTGAGTAGTACGGTCGCAAGGCTGAAACTCAAAGGAATTGACGGGCACCAGCACAAGCGGTGGAGCATGCTGTTTAATTCGAAGATACGCGAAGAACCTTACCTGGGCTTGACATCCCAATGAAAGTTTTTGGAAACATTAACCCTTCCCTTCGGGGAACATTGGTGACAGGTGGTGCATGGTTGTCGTCAGCTCGTGTCGTGAGATGTTCGGTTAAGTCCGATAACGAGCGCAACCCTTATCCTTAATTGCTAACATTCAGTTGAGAACCTTAAGGATACTGCCGGTGACAAACCGGAGGAAGGTGGGGATGACGTCAAATCATCATGCCCCTTACGTCCAGGGCTACAGGCGTGCTACAAGGGCTGGTATAATAAGATGCAATATGTCATCGTGAGATGGAGCAAATCTCTAAAGCCAGTCCCAGTCCGGATTGAGTCTGCAACTCGACTCCATGAAGTTGGAATCGCTAGTAATCCCGAATCAGAATGTCGGGGTGAATACGTTCCCGGGTGTTGTACACACCGCCCGTCACGCCATGGGAGTCGATAATACCCGAAGCTGGTAGCCTAACCTTTTAGGAGGGGGCCATCTAAGGTAGGATCGGTGACTGGGGTGAAGTCGTAACAAGGTATCCCTACCGGAAGGTGGGGATGGATCACCTCCTTTCTAAGGAGTATATTTCCTTATCTTCTAGCTACTTTGATTGTTTTGCTTGGTTTTGAGAGATTATTCTCTCAGAAATAGTTCTTTGAAAACTAGATATTGTGAGTTTAATCAAACCACGAGCGTTTGATTAAACAAGTAACTATATTTATTAAGTGTATAGTTATAAAAATCTCATCAAATTAGGATAGTAATATCAAATTAATGGTGGTTAAATTAGTAAGGGCGCATGGCGGATGCCTTGGCACTAGAAGCTGATGAAGGACGTGACGAACAACGATATGCTTCGGCGAGCTGTAAGTAAGCTTTGACCCGGAGATTTCCGAATGGGGAAACCCAGCAGTAGTAATGTACTGTTATCCTATCATGAATACATAGTGATAGAGAAAGCAACCTGGCGAACTGAAACATCTTAGTAACCAGAGGAAAAAAAGAAAAAAATCGATTCCCTTAGTAGTGGCGAGCGAAAAGGGATTAGCCCAAACCAATCTTCGGATTGGGGTTGTAGGACCTCTATATAAGAGTTACAAATTCTTTTTTATAGTTGAATTCAATGGAAAGTGAAACCATAGTAGGTGAAAGTCCTGTAAACGAAATAAAAAGAACTCTTTGAGGTATCCTGAGTACAACGGATCACGTGGAACTCTGTTGGAATCCCGCGGGGACCATCCCGCAAGGCTAAATACTCTCTAGTGACCGATAGTGAACAAGTACCGAGAGGGGAAAGGTGAAAAAAAACCCCGGGAGGGGGAGTGAAATAGAATACTGAAACCATGTGCTTACAAAAAAGTCAAAGTCCGTTAATGGATGATGGCGTGCCTTTTGCAGAATGAACCGGCGAGTTAATGTTGCATGCGAGGTTAAGTTGAAGAGACGGAGCCGTAGCGAAAGCGAGTCTTAATAGGGCGAATTAGTATGTAGTATTAGACCCGAAACCGAGTGATCTAGCCATGAGCAGGTTGAAGTTTAGGTAAAACTAAATGGAGGACCGAACCGACGTACCCGGAAACGTGCGCGGATGACTTGTGGCTAGCGGTGAAATTCCAAACGAACTCGGATATAGCTGGTTCTCCCCGAAATAGGTTTAGGCCTAGCCTTGAGATTTAGCACTGTGGAGGTAGAGCACTGAATATATGATGGCCCCGTCTAGGGGTACTGAATGTAATCAAACTCCGAATGCCATGGTTGTATGCTCAGGAGTCAGCGTATGGGTGATAACGTCCATGCGCGAAAGGAAAAGAGTCCGGATCGCCAGTTAAGGTCCCAAAATTTGTACTAAGTGGGAAAGGATGTGGAGTTGTCAAAACAGCTAGGAGGTTGGCTCAGAAGCAGCCATCCTTTAAAGAGTGCGTAATAGCTCACTAGTCGAGTGACACTGCGCCGAAGATGTACCGGGGCTAAGTACAATACCGAAACTGCGGATTCACATTTATATGTGAGTGGTAGGGGAGCGTTCCAAGTTGAGTTGAAGGTAGACCGTGAGGACTGCTGGATTACTTGGAAGTGAGAATGCCGGTGTGAGTAGCGCAAGATGGGTGAGAATCCCATCCACCGTTTGACTAAGGGTTCCTGGGGCAGGTTCGTCCGCCCAGGGTTAGTCGGGTCCTAAGACGAGGCCGAGAGGCGTAGCCGATGGACAACAGGTTGATATTCCTGTACTACCTATAAGACTGATGGAGTGACGGAGAAGGTTAGGAAAAGCCAGTTATTGGATTCTGGTTCTAAGCACAAAGGCTTATAAATTAGGAAATCTGTTTATAATTAAGCTGAAGTGTGATGGTGAAGTCGCTTGCGACGAAATTTTCTGACACCATGCTTCCAAGAAAAGCTTCTAGGGTTAATCTTATAGGTACCCGTACTCAGAACCGACACAGGTGGTCAAGGAGAGTATCCTAAGGTGAGCGAGAGAACTATGGTTAAGGAACTCGGCAAAATAACCCCGTAACTTCGGGAGAAGGGGTGGTCACTAGATGACCGACACTAAAGACGCCCAGGCAACTGTTTTACCAAAAACACAGGTCTCTGCTAAGTCGTAAGACGATGTATAGGGGCTGACACCTGCCCAGTGCTGGAAGGTTAAGAGGAGTGCTTAGATAGACGCAAGTCGATTATTCGAAGGTACGAATTGAAGCCCCAGTGAACGGCGGCCGTAACTATAACGGTCCTAAGGTAGCGAAATTCCTTGTCAGGTAAGTTCTGACCCGCACGAAAGGTGTAATGATCTGGGCACTGTCTCAACCATAGACTCGGTGAAATCTTAATACCTGTGAAAATGCAGGTTACCCGCAACAGGACGGAAAGACCCCATGGAGCTTTTACTGTAGCTTGATATTGAAGTTCGGTATATTATGTAGAGAATAGGTGGGAGACTATGAAGTTAGGACGCTAGTTCTAATGGAGTCACCTTTGGAATACCACCCTTAATGTATTGAATTTCTAACCTCGATCCATTATCTGGATCAGGGACAGTGTCTGGTGGGCAGTTTGACTGGGGCGGTCGCCTCCCAAAAAGTAACGGAGGCGCCCAAAGGTTCCCTCAGAATGGTTGGACATCATTCAAAGAGCGTAAAGGTATAAGGGAGCTTGACTGCGAGACCAACAAGTCGAGCAGATACGAAAGTAGGGCTTAGTGATCAGACGATTCAGAATGGAATGGTCGTCGCTTAACGGATAAAAGTTACCCTGGGGATAACAGGCTGATACCACCCAATAGTTCACATAGACGGTGGTGTTTGGCACCTCGATGTCGGCTCGTCGTATCCTGGAGGTGAAGTCGCTTCCAAGGGTTGGGCTGTTCGCCCATTAAAACGGCACGCGAGCTGGGTTCAGAACGTCGTGAGACAGTTCGGTCCCTATCCGTTGTGGGCGTAGGAAAATTGAAGAGAGCTATCCTTAGTACGAGAGGACCGGGATGGACATACCTCTGGTGTATCTGTTGTAGCGCCAGCTGCAGTGCAGAGTAGCTATGTATGGAAAGGATAACCGCTGAAAGCATCTAAGCGGGAAGCCTCCTTTGAGATGAGTTTTCCCATATTTTATATAGTAAGATCCCTTGAAGACTACAAGGTTGATAGGCTGGAGATGGAAGAATGGCGACATTTTGAGTTGACCAGTACTAATAGATCGAGGATTTAATCCTATTAATTAATTTGATGAACACGATATCTAAGTTTTCAGAGAATTATTTTCTCTAATAATTTTCTTGGTAATAATGGAGAAAGAGGTACACCTGTTCCCATCCCGAACACAGAAGTTAAGCCTTTCATCGCCGACGATAGTGTATGCGAAAATAGGACATTGCCAAGAATTTTTTTTTGTTTATTTATAATTTTACACGTAAATAAAAAAAGATGTAAATTATTATGTTTGGAGTTGTATTACTCTTTTTTTTTGGCTATAATTATTATGGTGATTAAAATGAATTATAAAATAACTTCATATAATGAACAAGATACTATTGAACTTGCTCAAAACATAGAATCTGAAAAATTTAAAAACATGGTTATATGTTTAGATGGTGATTTAGGTAGTGGAAAAACAGTTTTTACCAAAGGTTTTGCTGAAGCTCTTGAGGTTGATGAAAGCGTGACTTCTCCTACTTTTAATATTATTAAAGAATATACTTCTGGAGAAATGCCACTTTATCATATGGATGTTTATAGACTTGATGGAAAAGTTGATGATTTAGGTATTGAGGAATACTATAAAAAAGGTGGTATTTGTATTATTGAGTGGTCTGAAACTATTACTGATTATTTACCTAAAAATAGATTGGATATAAAATTCAAGATTGTTGATGAAGAAAAAAAGAGTTATCTCTATAATTCCTCATGGCTCTAAATATGAGGAGTTATGTGAGGCTGTTCTATGAAATGCTTATATATAGATACTTCTTCTAATTTTTTATATTCAGCAATTTCTAATAATGGTAAATTGTTAGCCTCTACTTCTGAAGAATTGGATCATGATCTATCCAAGATAACGCTTTTAAAAATTTCAAATATGTTTAAAGAAATTAATATGAATCCTCAGGATATAGATAAAATAATAGTTGTGAATGGTCCTGGTTCTTTTTACTGGTATTAGAGTTGGAATTACGATTGCAAAAAGTTTATGCTTGGGGTTTAAAGAAAGATATTTGTTGTGTTTCAAGCTTAGAAGCTATGGCATGTTCTGCTAAAGCAACATCTTTTAAATATATTGTTCCAATTATTGATGCACGTAGAAATTTTGTTTATGCCGCTATTTATGATACCTCTTATAATGTGGTATTGGAGCCTCAACACATTAATTTGGATATATTGAAACAAAAAATGTCGGAATTAGGTAGTTGTTTGATTGTAACTAATGATGATATTAATACTGATGTTAAAACAGTTCCTTATGTTCCTAATATGCTTAAAATTATTAAGAAAAATGAGAACAATCCTTCTATTAATCCTCATTCTGTTAATCCTAATTATTTAAAATTGACAGAAGCGGAAGAAAAAATTGCAAATATATGATTGAAGAAATAACGGATAGATCTTTTTCTTTCTCCTATTTTGTCCACAGAATATGTGGATAACGAGTTGAATAATAATCCTTTTGCACATTTTATTGTTTATAAAAATAATGGTGTTATTTTAGGTTATTTATATTATAGTTTAATTTATGATCGAATCGAAATTAATCAATTTGAAGTTTTAGAAGAGTATCGCAATAAAAAAATAGGTTCTAGTTTGTTAGACTATCTTGTTAATTTGGGTAATTATGATATTACTTTGGAAGTAAGAATTGATAATTTTTCTGCAATTCATTTATACCAAAAAAATTTGGATTTAAATCAGTTAGTATAAGAAAGAACTATTATAATGGGATTGATGGAATTTTAATGGAAAGAAAATTTGAAGGTGATTAATTTATGAAAGATATGTATATTTTAGGAATTGAGAGTAGTTGTGATGAAACTAGCTGTTCTATTGTTAAAAATGGATGTGAAGAAATAGCGACTGTTGTTTCATCTCAGATTGATATTCACAAAAACTATGGTGGTGTTGTTCCTGAAATAGCTAGTAGAAATCATGTTAAAAACATTACCTTTGTACTTGAGGAATGTTTGGAAAAGGCACAGATGACTTTTGATGAGATCGATGCTATTGCGATTACGTATGGTCCAGGACTTATTGGTTCTCTTTTTAGTCGGAGTTGAAGCTTTGGAAGCAGCTAAAACATTATCTTTTATTTATGATAAACCATTGATTCCTGTTCATCATATTGCAGGCCATATTTACGCGAATAGTTTAGTAAAGGAGCTTAAATTTCCGTTATTAGCCTTAGTTGTAAGTGGTGGTCATACAGAATTAATTAAAATGTCTGATCATTATCATTTTGAAAAGCTAGGTGGTACCTTGGATGACGCTATTGGCGAATGTTATGATAAAGCTGCTAGAGTTATAGGATTAGAATATCCAGGAGGTCCTAAACTTGATGCTTTAGCTCATAAGGGTAAAGCTACTTATAAATTACCAGTTCCTTTGAATGATAATTCATATAATTTTTCCTTTAGTGGTTTGAAGAGTGCTGTTATAAATTTAGTTCATAATGAACAACAACGTGGAATGATAATAAGGAAAGATGATTTAGCAGCATCATTTCAAAAAGTAGCTGTCGAAGAAATAGTAAACAAAACTAAAAAGGCTATTGAGAATGAAAATATTCATAGTTTGATAGTGGCCGGTGGAGTTGCAGCTAATAAAGGTTTGAGGGAAAATCTTACAAAAATGTGTGAAGTTTTACATGTTGATTTGTCTTTTTCCACCGATGCAATATTGTACAGATAATGCCGCAATGATTGCTGCTGCTGGATACTTTGCTTATAAAGATGGTCGGATTGCTGATTTATCACTTAATAGTAAATCTAATGATAAATTAATTTAATATTTTAGAACTATTTTATATTAGTTCTTTTTATTTTACATTTTTTACAAGTTATTTCATTTTAATGTATTTATTTTCCTTTTTCATTGTGGTATACTTTAAGGTAAGATAATAGGAGGATAAAATGGGAAATAGAATTATTCTGAATGGAACTTCTTATTTTGGTCGTGGTGCTAGAGAGAATGTTATTACTGAGTTAAGAAATAGAAATTTCACTAAAGCTTTAGTTGTAACTGATAAAAATTTACTTGATGCACATGTGACTAATTTAGTTACAGATGTTCTTGATAAAAATGATTTTTCATATCAGATTTATTCTGATATAAAGCCTAATCCAACTACTCTTAATGTTCAAGAAGGAGTTACTTTCTGCCGTAATAGTAAGGCTGATGTTATTATTGCGGTAGGTGGCGGAAGTGCTATAGATACTGCAAAGGCAATTAGTATTATTATGACTAATCCTGAACATTTTGATGTTATTTCGTTGGATGGGGCTGTTGAAACAAAAAATGCTGGTATGCCTATTATAGCTTTACCAACAACGGCTGGTACTGCAGCAGAGGTAACAATAAATTATGTTATTACTAATCCTGTAGGACCAAAGAAAATGGTGTGTGTTGATCCACATGATATTCCAATAGTGGCTATTATTGATCAGGACTTGATGGAAAAAATGCCAAAAAGTTTAGCTGCGTCTACCGGAATGGATGCTTTAACTCATGCTATGGAAGGATATACAACTAAAGCAGCGTGGTTAATGACTGATATGTTCCATTTGAATGCCATGGCACTTATTTATAAAAATTTGGAAAAGGCAGTTAATTTGAAAGATAGAGATGCTATTGATAATGTTGGATATGGTCAATATATAGCTGGTATGGGATTTTCCAATGTAGGTTTAGGTATTGTTCATTCAATGGCTCATTCACTTGGAGCATTCTTTGATACTCCACACGGTTTAGCTAATGCTTTATTACTACCTCATGTTTTAAAATTTAATGGAAAAATATGTCCAGATTTATTTAGAAATATGGGTAGAGCAATGGGGCTAGATATGGATAATTTAACTGATGATGAAGCAGTTGATAAAGTGGTAGATGCTGTTAAAAGTTTAGCTATAAAGATTGGAATTCCTCAAACATTAAAAGAAATTGGAATAAAGAAGGAAGATTTACCAATGCTTGCACATCAAGCAATTGATGACGTGTGTACAGCGGGTAATCCACGTAATGTAACTGAACAGGATATATTAGCCCCTATATCAAGAGGCTTATGAATAAATAAAAATAAGAAGGAGAAGGTGTGATATGTTAAGATCTAAAGTTGGTTATAGCATGAATGAAGATAGTTTTACTTCAGGTGTTATGACAGCAAAAAATGCTATTATAGGAAGTAGTTCAAAAATTGGTTTTCTTTTATACTTCATGTGTTTCAAATGTTAAGGAAGTTGTAAAAGGGGGTTAGAAGTGTTACTGATATTCCTTTAATTGGTTGTACTTCTTCAGGTGCTATTATGGTTCCAGAAGGAATTGTTGCTAGTGAAAAAGGTTTTGCAGGTATGATGAGTATGTCTGATGTTAACTTAACTGTTGGTGTTGCTTGTCATGAAGCAGGAAAGAATGCCAGATTAATAGGTAGAAAGGTAGCAATGGAAGCGGCTAATAAAGCTGGTATGAATATTGCACCATCATACTTTTATATGGTAGCATCTCCAAAAGAGGAAGAGGATTACTTGATGGGAATTCAAGATGTTATTGGTCGTGTTCCTTTCTTTGGTGGTAGTGCAGCTGATGATACAGTTGAAGGAAAATGGAAAATTATTTGTGATGAAAAGGTATTCTCTGATGGAGTTGCAGTTGCATTTTTCTATACAGCTAATGATATTGTTACTGAGTATACTGGAGCATATCGTGAAACTAAGAATATGGGAATCGTTACAGAAGTTAATGATGATCGTAATTTAGTAAGTATTGATGGTGTTAAAGCTCTTAAGAAATATGGTGAATGGATCGGTAAGAGCGTTAATGATTTAAGAGGAACTAATTTATTAGTTGAATCTATTTGTAAACCATTAGGTGTAAAGGATCAAGTAGGAAATTTAACTGTTATTCGTCATCCTATGGTTGGTAACACAAATGATACTATGAACTTAGGTAATAAATTAGTGCCTGGTACTACAGTAATTCAAATGGAAGCTACTGTTGATGAATTAATTAATTCTACAGGTGATACACTTAAACGTGTTCGTAAGGAGTTAACTACTGAACCGGGAGCTTATTTCCTTGTACATTGCGGTGGAAGAAAGCTAGGCATTGGTAATCGTTTAGAAGAAGTTCATAAACAATTAGTAAAAGAGGCAAAAGGAGTTCCATTTATTTGTATATTTACATTTGGTGAATATGGTTATAGAGAACATTCTGCCAACACATGTGGTGGATTAATGCTTTCATTTACAGGGTTTGGAAAAGAATAGAGGGATAAAAGATGAAAAATTTAATTGGAGGAGAAAAACTAGATGCTTCTAATGGAGCAGTAATAGAAGTAATAAATCCTGCTACTAAAGAGGTGATTGATACAGTTCCAAATTCAACAGTTGAAGATGTTGATATTGCTGTTAAAATAGCAAAAAATTCTCAAAAAGAATGGGAAAAAGTATCTATTCATGAAAGAGGAGAAATATTACTTAAGTTTGCTAGTTTAGTAGAAGAAAAAAAAGAGGAATTAGCTACTTTATTATGCAATGAGACTGGTAAGCCAATTAAGGAGGCTAGAGCCGAAATTGGTAATATGAAAATGTTTGTAAGTAGCTACGTTGAAAAGGCAAGACATGATTATGGTAATGTTATACCTGCTGGTAGTGAGCCTGGTCAAGAAAAAACAATTCAGTTTACAGTACAAGCTCCTTTGGGTGTAGTAGCATGTATAATACCATTTAACTTTCCTAGTGATTTATTTGGGCAAAAGGTTCCAAGCGCTTTAGTGATGGGAAATTCAGTTATTGTAAAACCTTCTACTTATAATCCATTAACTTTACATAAATATTGTGAATTATTGCAAGAAGCTGGTGTTCCAAACGGAGTTATTAACTGTGTATCTGGAGATGGTCCAATTGTTGGTGAAGCCTTAGCGATGCATCCAGATGTAAATCTTATCAGTGTTACTGGTTCTACTAAAGTAGGAGCAGAAGTTATGGGAAATGCTAGTAAAAATATTACTCACGTGATGCTTGAATTAGGTGGAAATGATGCTTTCATCTTAGATAAAGATGGCGATATTGATTTAGCTGTTGAAGAACTAGTATGGGGTCGTTTATATAATAATACTGGACAAGTGTGTTGTGCTAGTAAAAGATTTTTAATTCATAAAGATATAAAAGATGAATTTATAAGAAAAGCGATTGCAAAAATTTCTACATTAAGAGTTGGCATGCCACTTGATGAAAGTACAGATATAGGATGTTTAATAAACGAAAAAAATGCGGCTATTAGGGTTTCTGATCAAGTAAAAGAGACAGTATCTCAAGGGGCTAATATTGTAGTTGGTGGAAGAAGAAAGGGTGCTTTCTTTGAACCTACCATCATCGATAACGTAACTAAAGATATGGATGTTATGAAAGATATGGAGATATTTGGACCGGTTATTCCTGTTTGTACTTTTGAAAATATTGATGAAGCAATTGAAATAGCAAATCAGTCAAGTTATGGTTTATGTGGTTGTATTTTTACAAGAGATATGAAAAATGCCTTTAAGGTTGCCAATAGTTTAGAAGTTGGTGGTGCTGTTATTAATGGTGCAAGCTTCTTCCGTTCAGCTGAAATGCCTTTTGGAGGATGGAAACATTCAGGTATTGGAAATGAGGGAGTTTCAACTACTTTAAAGGAAATGTCTAGAACTAAGACTATAGTACTTAAAAATATATTAGATTAGAAGGCTTTGACCTTCTTTTTTTTTTGTTATATAATTATGTTAGGTGATTTTATGAAGAAGATAACAATTTTATCATTACATCTTGGTTTTGGAGGAATAGAAAGATCAGTTGTCTCATTAGCTAATATCTTGTGTAAAAAATATATGGTAGAAATTGTATCTGTTTATAAATTATATGATAAACCTTCTTTTGATATTGATGATAGAGTTGATGTTAAGTACTTAATAAATGGTGGCCCAAATAAGAATGAGTTTAAAAATGCATTAAAAAGTCATCATGTGTTTAAAATTTTTAAAGAAGGAATAAAATCAAATTAAAATACTTAATTCACGTCGTATTAAAACTATAAATTATATTAAGAATTGTGATTCAGACGTTATAATTTCCACTAGGGATATCTTTGATGAGTGGTTGGGTAGATATGGTATGCCATCTGTTGTTAAAATAGGGTGGGAACATAATCATCATCATGGTAATATGGATTATGCTCAAAAAATTATTAGATCATGTAGTAAACTTGATTATTTGGTTTTGGTATCAGAATCCTTACAGAAATTTTATAAGGATAATATGAGAAAATATAAGTGTAAGTGTGTTTTTATCCCTAATGTTATAGAAAATATTCCTGAAAATTTCTCTAAACTTGATGAATGTAGATTAGTTTCTGTAGGAAGATTATCTGCTGAAAAAGGGTTTTTAGATTTACTAAAAATTTTTAAAATTATTCATCAAAAATATCCAAACTGGGTTTTAGATATTGTTGGTGATGGTGATGAAAGGGAAGTATTATCTAATTATATTATAGATGATAATCATTTAGAAGAAAGTGTTACCTTGCATGGTTTTAGAACGAGAGAATATATTTATGACTTGTTAGAAAAGTCGTCCATATATTTGATGACTTCTTTTACTGAATCTTTTGGAATTGTTTTATTAGAAGCAATGAGTGTTGGACTACCTTGTATTGCATTTACGTCGGCAGAGGGTGCCAATGAAATTATTGTTAGTGGATATAATGGATATCTCATTAAACATAGAAATAGTGATGCCTATGTTAAAAAAGTTGAGGATTTGATTGATGATATTAAAACTCGAAAAAAAATTGGAAAGCAAGCGCGTGTTAGTGTTCAAAAATATAGTGTTGATGTAGTAGGTGAAGATTGGTTTAAGTTGATAGAAAAGAAGTGAGTGTAATGAAAAAAAAGAGAGTATTATTTATTTCTAGTACTGGTGGTCATTTATCAGAAATGATGAAGTTAAGTAGTTGTTTTGACAAATATGAATATTATATAGTAACAGAAAAAACTAAATCTAATTTATCACTTCGTGATAAGTATGGTAAGAGAGTAAGTTTTTTAGTGTATGGAACAAAAGATCATTTATTTTCATATATTTTTAAGTTATTGTTTAATTGTATAAAATCTATATATTTATATTTTAAAATTCACCCTGATTACATTATTACTACTGGAACACATACAGCAGGCCCTATATGTTACTTTGGAAAGATTTTTGGTAGTAGAGTTATTTATATAGAAACTTTTGCCAATATTACTACAAAAACTATTACTGGTAAGTTAATTTATCCTATAGCAGACTTATTTGTAGTGCAATGGAAGAGTATGCTTGAGCTTTATCCAAAAAAGCTAAGTTTGGAGGTTGGATTTTTTAATGATATTAGTTACTTTAGGAACACAGGATAAATATTATAATTTAGCGGCTTTAACATTGCAATATTTGAGGGAGCTAGGCGAAGAATTTACGACTAAAACAAGGCACTACTTTGCTTGGGCTTTATCAGG
>VOFK01003105.1_pt1 | contig 52407 bp, 71 predicted proteins | sample 5384121 | NCBI WGS metagenome assembly VOFK01 (sample SAMN12384730, study PRJNA508395) | human gut metagenome | isolation source: healthy gut J | host: Homo sapiens | reverse complement strand
AAAATATAATCCGGAACCATATATTGAAGGAGCGTTTATCTTCCAAATACGATAACAAAATATCACCTCATTACAAACTATGAATTCGCACCGTACGTCGGAGGAGGAGGAATAACCTATATTGAGAAAGGGATAACCTCACCGAAGACACGTTATGAATTGCCGACTGCATCATCTCGACCGCCGATAATGTATGGTCCCTAAGCGAACGCTACAATGCCATCACCGGAGGAGGACACAACAATCTTTTATGGATAAGGATGGAAACTGAGGTGGGCTACCATGTTCTTCAATCGCGTGGGGCACAGGCGGCAGAGAGTATGGAAGTGACGTGCCGTCCCGATTAATTCCGATGATTCTATGAGAATGGCAAATTCAAACCCAACTTTAATTATAATACCAAATGAAAACTTCCTTTTATTGATAGCAGCAGCCTGGCTTCTGGCCCATGACGTGCGCAGGACAAGCCGAATCATTATTATCATACTGGCAGACGATTTGGGCCTGATCCGGCTGTTTCGGTGGTGATTCACATACCGGTACTGGATAAATCGGTAAAGAATGGCGTCCTGTGACGCAGATGTACAACAGTGCCCGTAGTTGCGCGTGCCAACCTGTTGACGGGATTTTATCCGCATCAGACGGGATTGGGACATACGGACGGCAGTCATCCTGCCTTACCGAAAGCGATATTCCGGCCTGTTCCACCTGACAACGTCGCCATTGCAGAAGTCCTGAAAGATGCTTTGGCTATTTTTGCCATGTCAGTGAAAGTGGCATTTGGGGAATAAGTCGAATCTCATTCTTCGCGGTTTTAAGTGAGTATTATTTGTTGGCGGATTCAACTTTTTCTGAATCCAGCAGTATATACCGTTTGCCGAAAGACCGTAAATTTTTCAGACATGTGAGGAAGGAAACTTTCTTACGCTACCTTTCACAATGTGATAACGGATTATGGATTGACTTTATCGACCAGGCACATCAGGAGAAGAAACCGTTGTTCCTGCTTATTGGCTATAACGCTCCCATTTCCCTTTGCACGCACCGAAAAGAAGTGACCGATAAATATATGTCTCTCTATATGCAGGGATGGGACAAGATTCGTGACGCCCGCTGGAAACGGATTGTGGACCCACAAGAAACTTATGCAGGAAAAAGCCGGCACTTAGTCCGCGTGGTGTAGTTCCCGAAAAGTCTGTTTGAAGATGAAACGCGCATCCGCTACCGGCATGGGATTCATTGACGAAAGATCAGCAGACCGACCTCGCACGCCGTATGTCCATTTTGCCGCTATGGTAGATGTGATGGACGCGAACATCGGCCGGGTAGTGGATGAATTGAAGAAAAAACGGTGAGTTGGACAATACGTTTATCATGTTTATGTCCGATAACGGAGCTTGTGCCGAATGGCACGAATTCGGTTTCGACAAACAGACCGGAGTCGAATACCATACCCATACCGGAGAAGAACTCGACCAAATGGGTTTTGCCCGGAACCTATCATCATTACGGTACAGGCTGGGCAAATGTCTGCTGCACGCCGTTCACGCTCTATAAACATTATGCACACGAAGGAGGTATTTCCACTCCGTGTATCATTTCCTGGGGTAATCATGTGAAGAACAAAAGGCGGACTGAATCATCAGCCTGCACAATTCTCCGATATCATGTCTACCTGTGTGGAACTGGCAGGAGCCACTTATCCGAAAGAATATCAGGGAAGAGCGATTCTGCCTACGGCAGGTCAGTCTATCCTTCCGATTGTGAAAGGAAAGAAGATGCCCGAAAGATATATTTATGCCGAGCATGAAGGCAACCGCATGGTGCGTAAAGGTGACTGGAAGCTGGTTTCCGCCAACTTCAAAGGGAGATGAATGGGGGTTGTACAACATCAAGGAAGACCGTACCGAACAGCACAACCTGATCGGTAAATATCCTGAAATGGCAAAAAGAATTGGAAACAGCCTATTTCGAATGGGCGGACAAGAGTGATGTTTTTGTATTTCCAGAAAATGTGGAATACCTACAATAAGAATCGACGGAAAGATTTTTTAAAGAATATAAAACCCGCTAATGCTTATGGATAAGAGAATCTTACTAACTCTGGCTTTAGGAGCCATGTCGCAGGTGTTTACCCATGCATGGGAGCCTAAAGGAGATAAAATTAAAACAGTATGGGCTGAACAGGTGACGCCGGAAAATGTGTGGCAAAAGTTATCCTAGACCACAGTTGCAACGGGCAGAATGGATCAATCTGAACGGATTGTGGAAGTATGCCGTAACGGATCAGAACACGTCCCGGAAGAATGTTTCCTTTGAAGGGGAAATCCTGGTCCCGTTTGCGATTGAATCATCTCTGTCCGGAGTGCAGAAAACATTTCTTCCTACGGATAAACTATGGTATCAACGTGAGTTCTCCTTGATCCTTCCTAAGAATAAATCTGCTATTCTGCATTTCGGAGCAGTGGATTATGAATGTCAAGTATGGGTGAATAACCGGTTGGTCGGTACACATAAAGGAGGAAACAACCCGTTCTCGTTCGATATTACTAAATACCTGAAGAAGAGTGGCCCTCAAAGCATTGAAGTAGCCGTCACCGACCCGACGGACACGGAATCTATCTCCCGAGGGAAACAGCAACTTAATCAGGAAGGTATCTGGTATACGCCTGTATCGGGCATTTGGCAAACTGTGTGGCTGGAAGCGGTGAATAAAACCTATATCCGTCAGGTACTTCCTTCCACTGATATTGAAAGAAAATCCGTGAAGCTGGCTTTCGATATAATCGGAGCCAAAGGCAATGAAGAAGTGAAAATAGAAGTGTTGGATGATGGCAAAGTAATCAAGACGGTGGAACAGAAGTTGACTAATGCGATAGAGATAGACGTTCCGAACGCTGTCTTATGGTCTCCCGAATCTCCGAAACTGTATCATTTGAATATTGTCTTGTCCAATGGAGGACGTGTTTTTAGACCGGGTAAAGAGTTACTTTGCCTTGAGAAAAGTAGATGTCCGTAAAGATGAGTGCGGATATAACCGTATTTGCCTGAATAACCAACCCATCTTCCAATACGGTCCGCTGGATCAAGGCTGGTGGCCCGATGGATTGTTGACTCCTCCTTCCGAGGAAGCGATGTTGTGGGACATGGTGCAGTTGAAGAAGATGGGATTCAATATGATCCGTAAACATATCAAAGTAGAACCGGAGCAATATTATTATTACGCCGATTCTCTGGGATTGATGATGTGGCAAGACATGGTTTCCGGTTTTGCTACGTCAAGGAAGAAGGAGGAACACGTCAATCCGTTGGCTACTACTGATTGGAACGCTCCCGAAGAACACACCCGCCAATGGCAAAAAGAAATGTTCGAGATGATCGACCGTCTCCGTTTCTATCCCTGTATCACTACCTGGGTGGTTTTCAATGAAGGATGGGGACAGCATAACACGGTGGAAATCGTAAATAAAGTGATAAAATACGACGATACACGCCTGATAAACGGAGTGACCGGCTGGACGGACAGAGGCGTAGGCGATATGTACGACGTACATAATTATCCTGTCACTTCCATGATTCTGCCGGAGAACAACGGTAACCGCATTTCCGTACTGGGAGAATTCGGCGGCTATGGCTGGGCGATCAAGGAACATATCTGGAATCCGAATATGAGGAACTGGGGGTATAAGAATATAGACGGAGCAATGGCTCTGATTGATAGTTACGGCCGTCTGGTATATGATTTGGAAACGCTGATTGCCCAAGGGTTGAGTGCGGCTGTTTATACACAAACCACTGATGTGGAAGGAGAAGTGAACGGCCTGATTACTTACGACCGGAAAGTAACTAAAATACCGGAAGGCTTGTTACACCTGATGCACAACCGTTTGTATGAAATCACCCTGCGAAAGCTGTTACTTTGATTGCAGAAAGTCAGAATGGAAGCAAGAATACCCGCCTTGTCGGTATGAACGGTCAGGAGCTGAAAATGACTTCTTTGCCTTTCGACTGTCCCCCTCGTTCTACGGTAGTATCAGAAGCTACTTTTAAGGTGGATAAGGATTTCAATTATCTGTCTTTATGGCTGAATGTTGCCGGAGAAGCCAAAGTTTGGCTGAATGGTGTAGAAGTCTTTGCGCAGGAGGCAAAGCAGACCAGGCAATATAATCAATATAATATCAGCGATTACAGCCGTTACTTGCGAAAAAGGAAGTAATTTGTTGAAAATTGAAGTGAAAGATAGCAAGAAGATGAGATTCGATTATGGGTTGAGGGCTTATTAACAGAATTGTTTTTCTTTTGTCTGTTTCTATTGTAAGGTATGTACCTTTTTATTATTTATTACCTTATTTCCAATATATTCCAAATAAATCATTTATCTTTGTCACACGCTTTCTGCCCATCAGCGTGATGGAACTGGTGGAAAGTGGTTTTATCTCTTATTGGAGTAAAAGCGTATTATCTCTCGCTCATGAAAATTAGCAACTTTCGACCAAAGAGAGATGATTCAGCAGATACTCCACGCGAACGGTGTATATCAACATATCCGTCAGGAATGTGTTATATATAAACGATTGGCGTGGGTGTCTGTTGTTATCATTATCCTTTGGAAAGGTCTTGCTAAGCCTCATGAGCGGATAATGGTGCAACAGCATCTGCGCCTTTCTTGTATCCGGTCGGTTTATTCATAATACCCCAATATAACCTAACCAATCCCCGCCCACCGGACTGCAGGAAGCGTAGATGCCCGTTGCACTAATATAATAAAAAGAGTATCCCTCTTTCATTGTATCACACATAAAAAAACGAACATTATGTCAGAATGGATTAGCGTAGAAGAAGCGGCTAAGAAATACAATCTTAAAAAAGAATATATCCAACTTTGGGTGGATATGCGGGTAATCATGTCATATTTCAAGGATTACAAAACGGTTGTAAACGATGAAAGTCTCCGTGGATTCCTGAAAACCAGGGAGAAAGGCATTGATCCGGAATATGTGAAAGCATTGGAACAATTCTGTATCAGTAAATCCGAGACGTGCTTGATATATGCTTTCCTCTTAGGGGCACGCGACAAAGAGCTTGAAATGTATAGGGAAGCCAAATCACAGCGAGATGCGTTACGGGGCATGTGGATGGAACAAAACGAACGGGTACGGGATTTAGAAATAGAACTTGAATTAGGACAGTTCAACTGTTATAAATGCCGGTTAAAAAAGTGGTGTATGAGAATCAAAAGAATAAAATTGAATTGGTTTACAAAGGTCTGGAAATGAGGCAAATGCCAACTCCAACATGGAAATTTAGGGGCATAGCGCCCCTAAATTTCCATTTAACTAAGAACGGTGCAGTCATGAGTACATCAATTAAAAATTCAGCAAGCTCTGCAAACGATTTGGTTCTTAATCAAATTCCGTGCTACTTATTTATGTTCAATTACCTTATTCATGGCTATTCTGGAGTACTTTAAGATGCATATAGTTTGGATAATTTATTTGTTATTTCTAATATGCCGATATCCCTTTATCCATCGGCCTTTCAATGAGCTTTACTAGCACGGAATTTGATTAAGAACCACGATTTTTCATTTTTATTTCTCATATTCTCATTGATGACTGATAAACAACAAAGAATCAAATAAGTAGCTTATGAGAAATACTTTCTAATATGGTATTTCTCATAACGTACCCTCTATTTTAGCTTAAAATTCACCTTGTTCTCATAGTATTTCAAGGTATTTCTCATAGTCAAGATACTGTCTTCTTCCTTTTTCTAGTTGGAGATAAACTAGTTCCGATCGTCCCATATATTGTGGGAAAGTATTTCCTCATATTATGGGAATTTGTTCCCACAAAATGAGGGAATCTTTTCCCAGTTAGTAGGGAATACTTTCCCACAATATATGGGACAAAAAGAATATGTACTTCCCTGATAATGGTTGACTAGTTGTTTTTTTATTCTTGTTATAGGTTGACTGGAAAGACACTATGAGAAATGAAAATTTGTGTATTCAGAATAATTATATCAGGCAGAGTTTCTATCTGACTTCTTCCATCCGTTCCAACTCCCATCCGCGAAACTGCATGACGATGCAATGCAACTCGGTGTCGTATATCATCCTGCGTACCTTGGGACCGGCAGCATAACCTTTTATCTGCTCTACAGCTTCTTTCCATTGGGCTTCGGCTTTCGCTTCCGAGTCTTTGACAGAGAGATATTTTAGTTCGATGATATAACTGTGCTTCACGTCATAGCGTATCAGGTCGGGCATTAGGAACAGATCACAATAACCGTGGTTCAATTCTACTTCCGGGGCTATCAGGTAATATGCATTCGTACTCAGGTAAGCAGTAAAGAAGCCTTGCAGGTTGCGCTCTCCCTCAATAGCGTTGCGCACGGAAGAGTTTTCCTTGTAGGCATGGGCGATAAATTCCAGCGTTTCACGCCAATGGCCGTCGTAAGCCATTTCGTAATACATCAGGCCAAGGTCGTTCAGATTAATATGTCGATTGTCCTGATATTCTTCCAACAAGAATTCGTAATACTGTTTACGCACGTTATTATTGGGAATACTTAACACCAGATAGTTGCCGCGAGTGGCAGTAATGGTAAGCATACCATAATAAAAAAGCAGACTGGGGAAAATCTCAGGTTTGGTAATTTCGGTAGCGGGAAAGGTAGTTGTCAACGTGGTGACAATCTGCCCATCTTCGGTGATTTTACGTAACACTCCTTTGCGGTTACCGTCCAGTTTGTCCAGCCGGATAAGTTTTTCATCTTATTATAGTCCGTGCGGGTATTGGGGTCTATCATTTCTTTGGGGGATTTGCCCAACGTTATATAATGGCGCAGATAATAAAATACCATGTCGCAGTTGAACATTTTCGGATCACGTTCCAAGCTTTCTTCCGCAAAGCAATAATTGTCATACCACGGTTTCATTTCCTCTATCATCGCATCTATGTTCGTATTGCCCGGCAACTGTCCGGCATCCTTATAGTATTGGATCATCTCGCGTACATCGGTCTCGCTGAATCCCAACATCATATTAAACTGATGATCGGTGCTGATATTCCAGCCGATATTGAATCCGCTAGTCAGGTCGTCCAGCGTTACGGGGCTGACTCCGGTCATGAAGATGCGTTCGAACATGCCTTTGAACTTCTTGAAGATTTCGCGGTAGAAACCACTGGCGTGGGTTAGGGCGTGATAGACTTTGTCGCCTTGCTCGTTTAGCACCACATTCGTGAAATTATCATATTCATCCACTATCAGATAAAGCTTGGAGCCGTTGTTGCGTGCCTTGCGATCGAGGAAATTCAGTTTGTTGGTAGTGCCGTATTGGGCTTTCATTTCCTCTTCAAAGCCGGGATAATAATAGGGTTCATAGATAGAAGCAAAATCATCCAGTCCGCCGCAACAGTAATCATCAAAGTTTTCGGCAAGCGTTCTGTCAAGCCCTCCCCCACTCTGGAGAAATCAAGAAAGAGTATTTGGAAAGTCCCTTGCAACTGTGTAGGACGACTGCCTATCCATAAATTGCTGAAACGTTTTTCGAACTTTTCTTTTTGAGCGATGTCATAATAAGTTCGGAGCATACTCAGAAAGATGCTCTTGCCGAAACGGCGGGGGGCGGATAAAGAACAAATTACTAGGTTGTTTTTCCAACAACGGCAGATACATAGTCTTATCCACGTAATATTGATTCTGTTCCACCACTTCCACAAAGTTGGAAACTCCGTAAGGGATTCTTTTTACTTCTTCCATAATTTGTTCCTTTCTTTAGTTCTCATATTTATGAGATAATGCAAAAAGTAGCATATTCCCCAGCAGAAAGAACAAAAAGAAAGGGAAAGAAAGTTGGGGATGTTGACGCACCAGAGTGATGAATATAAACCCTCTTGCGTTTTTATGTCATTAGCCAAATAATGTTGATAATGGAGATGCTTTGCTAATAACCGTACCAAAAATGAATGAAACCTTATTCTTAACTATTCATTTCTAGGATTTATAGTCTAATAATTCTTTTGTAACCAGACTCCCAACAGTTTATCAGCTATTTCATACTGATTTTGTTCCTGCGAGACTAGATTCTTTTCCAGTAATCCCTTGAATGCAGCTTGTACGGAACTCGGAGTACTTAGCTTGTATTTTTTTATAAATTTTCCTGAAGTGACTCCGGTTGCTTTTTGTTCTTTTCCGATAGCAATCAGTACTTCTTTCTGTTTTTCCGGAAGGCGGGAGAAAATCTCCTGATATGTGAAGTCCTGCATCTGCAGGATATTGGTCAGGGCAATACTTTGGAGGGAACGATCACACACTTCCCCTTTTCCGGCCAGTATATATAATTCATTAAACATGAGTTGTACATACCAGGTATGTCCTTCAAAGAAATTATATACTTCGTCTATCAGTTCTTCTTCAATACGTTTCTTATTTTCAAGGAAAAGCCTTTCAACAAATGCCCTTGTATGCCGTAAGCGGAATGCTCTTTAGTTGCATCATATTGACACTTTGATAAAAAGGTCGGGCCGGGCTGTTGAACATATTCATCATAATGTGTTTCTGGCTTCCGGCAAAGATGAAACGAGCATTTTGGCAATGCTGGACTTTAGTTCTCAATATGGCTTCTACATTCTTCTCTGTGTAATTGCCTATTTGCTGAAATTCGTCGATGGCTACGATACAAGGTTTATCAGCCTGTTCTAAATAAGCGAAGATTTCATCCAGTGTTGTTTCTGCAGTATGAATGTCTCCTAATCCAATATCGAAGGTGGGTTCTCCCGTAACAGAATCCAGTTTAAAACCTGCGCGCAGTGAGGAAATGACGGAGAAGAAACGTTCGATGAACTTTATTCCTTTGGGTTTGAGCTTCTCGAAAATCTCTTTTCCCAAAGCGAATACAAATTCCCTAAGGCTGGCTGTCGCATAAATATCAATGAAGAATGTATAGTAATGCTCTTTAATCCTCATCCTGATAAAAGCAATGACGAATCAGACCTGTCTTTCCCATGCGACGCACAGAAATGATAACGACATTTCTTCCATTGGTTATGTTACGTATCAACTGTTCTGTTTCCACTTCGCGGTCACAAAAAGTAATGGGGAGATAGGTATCCGCCTACGATAAAAGGGTTATTAACGATTGCCATACTGATTATTATAAATACAATTATTACAAATATAATAATTATGTTTATAATAAATCCGATTTACCTCCCTTTTTAATAAACATTGTTTTTCTGCCTGCAGTAATTTTCTCCTGAAAGCCGGAAGTTTCTGAAAGACTTTTATCTTTGCAACTATAATACATACGGCACTATGAAAAAAGTGATTCTGATTTTTTGTGACAATCGTCCTTTCCGGTCTGCTTTATGCAAAAGATAATAAGAGTACCGATGCGTTACTTCGTGAGATTGATGGTATCATTAAAAACCGTCAGACTTATGGAGCGGAAAAGGAGGCGCGTATCGCTGACCTGAAGAAATTGTTGGCGGAGGCTACTTCCGATGAACAACGATATGGTTTTTGCGGACGTCTTTTCGATGAATACCGGGCTTATAATCTGGATTCGTCTTTTGTCTATGCTCAACGGAAAGAGGAACTGGCGCATCGCATGGATAAACTGGATTACCTGGATGATGCTGCCATGAATATGGCGGAAGTGATGGGAACTACCGGAATGTATAAAGAAGCGTTGGAACTATTGGGGCAGATTGATAAGAAAACGTTGCCCGATTATCTCTATGGTTACTATTATCATCTGTATCGCACTATTTACGGATTGATGGGAGATTATGCCGTTACGGAGAAAGCCAAGAAAGAGTATTATCGAATGACGGATCTGTATCGTGACTCTCTTCTGCAGGTCAACGCTTCCGACTCTTTGGGGCACGTATTGGTGATGGCGGATAAGTGTATCGTACATGCTCAATACGATGAAGCCATCCGTATGCTGATGAAATATTTACAACAAACCTTCTTTGGATGACCATTCAAAAGCAATGCTTACTTATACTCTCTCCGAGGGTTACCGGTTGAAAGGCGACAAACAGGGGCAAAAACATTACCTGGCTCTTTCGGCCATTGCCGACCTGAAATCGGCAGTAAAGGAATATGTATCTTTGCGCAAACTCGCTTCTCTTGTCTACGATGAAGGGGATATTGACCGTGCCTACAATTACCTGAAATGCTCCTTAGAGGATGCCACTCTTTGTAATGCCCGCCTTCGTACGTTAGAAATCTCGCAAGTCTTTCCTATCATTGACCAGGCTTACCAATTGAAAACCAAACGGCAGCAACAGGAGATGAAAGTATCATTGATTTGTATCAGTTTGCTTTCCGTATTTTTGTTGGTTGCCATTTTCTTCGTTTACAAGCAGATGAAAAAGGTTGCTGCCGCACGTCGCGAAGTGGTTGATACTAATACGTTGTTGCAAGAACTGAACGAAGAACTTCACGACTCCAATTCGCAACTGAAAGAGATGAACCATACGCTTTCGGAAGCCAACTATATCAAGGAGGAATATATCGGCCGATATATGGACCAATGCTCCACTTATCTCGACAAGATGGATTTATACCGTCGTTCCCTAAATAAAATTGCCGCTGCCGGAAGAGTGGAAGAACTATATAAAGCCATTAAATCTTCTCAATTCCTTGACGAAGAACTGAAAGAGTTTTATGCAAACTTCGACATGACTTTCCTGCAACTCTTCCCCAATTTTGTGGAAGAATTTAATGCGCTGCTTACCGAACCCATGCAACCCAAACCGGGAGAACTGTTGAACACCGAACTCCGTATATTTGCCCTTATCCGGCTGGGGATTACGGACAGTACCAAGATAGCGCAATTCCTGCGCTATTCTGTGACTACCATTTATAATTACCGGACCCGTGTCCGTAACAAAGCTTTGGGGAGAAAGAGATGAATTTGAGACTAAAGTAATGCAAATAGGGAAGGTGGAAGAATAAGAAAATCACTACTTTTTTAGTCTGACTTCTATTTTATAACGTTCTTATATTTAGTGGTTTATGCTGTGAGATACTGTATAAATCACTATATTTTTGCTATCTGCTTTAAGAAGCAGTATGAAATGTGGATACTTTTGTTTCACGGTCATTCAGCAATGACACAGAGAACGAAAACAAAAAAGTAACCCTAATATTAACTTTAAATTAATGTACATGAAACAGAGTATGAAGTCGAAAGGCTTTGAACGCCGCCTCTTACTAATAATGTGGGGCTTGTTCCTATCTCTTAGTGCATTCGCACAACAGATTTCAATAAAAGGACATGTAGTAGATGCCACGGGTGAACCGGTGATCGGTGCCAGTGTGGTGGAAGGACGTACAACGAATGGTACGATAACCGATGTAGACGGTAATTTCTCATTAAGCGTTCCGGCTAACAGCACGCTGACTATCTCTTTTGTCGGCTATAAAACGCAGACAGTTCCGGTGAACGGGAAAAACTCGTTGAAAGTAACCTTGCAGGAAGATACGGAAGTATTGGACGAAGTAGTAGTGGTAGGTTACGGAACAATGAAAAAGAGCGATTTGACTGGTGCCGTATCTTCTGTCGGAGTGAAGGACATCAAAGACTCTCCGGTAGCTAATATCGGTCAGGCAATGCAGGGAAAAGTATCCGGCGTGCAGATAATCGATGCCGGTAAGCCGGGTGATAATGTCACTATTAAAATTCGCGGTTTGGGTACGATCAACAACAGTAACCCGCTGATTGTCATTGACGGAATTCCTACCGACTTGGGATTGTCTTCTTTGAATATGGCTGATGTGGAACGGGTAGACGTATTGAAAGATGCTTCGGCAACAGCTATCTATGGTTCGCGTGGTGCCAACGGTGTGGTGATGATTACCAGCAAACGTGGTGCCGAAGGTGCCGGAAAAGTAACGGTAAACGCAAACTGGGCTATTCAGAACGCTACTAAAGTGCCCGATATGCTGAATGCTGCGCAATATGCCGCTTTGAGCAATGATATGCTGTCTAATAATGATGATAATACAAACCCTTATTGGGCAGACCCTTCTTTATTGGGAACAGGAACGAACTGGCTGGATGAGATGCTACGTACGGGAGTGAAACAAAGCTATTCGGTTAGCTATTCCGGGCGGTACGGAAAAAGGCACATTACTATGTATCCGGCGGTTTCCTCGACCAGTCCGGTATCGTGGAAAGCGTTAATTACCGTCGTTTCAACTTTCAGGCAAATAGTGATGCCCAGGTCAATAAATGGTTGAAGTTCACTACCAATCTGACATTCAGTACGGACGTGAAAGAGGGAGGAAGCTATAGCATCGGAGATGCGATGAAAGCACTTCCCACCCAGCCGGTGAAGAATGAAGACGGTAGCTGGAGCGGTCCCGGACAGGAAGCGCAATGGTATGGAAGTGTCCGCAATCCGATCGGTACGTTGTATATGATGACGAACGAGACAAAAGGATATAACTTTCTGGCAAACATCACCGGAGAGATTGCCTTTACCAAATGGTTGAAGTTGAAAAGTACCTTTGGTTATGACGCCAAATTCTGGTTTGTCGACAACTTTACTCCGGCTTACGACTGGAAACCGAATCCGGTAGAAGAATCTTCCCGCTATAAGAGTGACAACAAATCATTTACCTACCTGTGGGATAATTATTTTGTATTCGACCATACTTTCGCCCAAAAACATCGTGTAGGTGTGATGGCAGGTTCTTCCGCCCAGTGGAACAACTATGATTACCTGAATGCTCAAAAGAATATCTTCATGTTTGATAATATCCATGAAATGGACAACGGCGAGAAGATGTACAGTATCGGTGGCAGCCAGAGCGACTGGGCACTGCTCTCTCTGATGGCACGTCTCAACTATTCTTACGAAGATAAATACCTGCTTACAGCCACTGTGCGCCGTGACGGTTCCTCCCGCTTCGGTAAGAACAACCGTTGGGGGACTTTCCCTTCCGTCTCTCTGGCATGGCGTATTTCGCAGGAAGAATGGTTTCCGAAAGACAACTCTCCGGTGAATGACCTCAAACTGCGTATCGGATACGGTGTGACCGGTAATCAGGAAATCGGTAACTACGGCTTTGTGGCTTCCTATAATACAGGAGTCTATCCTTTCGGCAACAACAACTCCACCGCTTTGGTATCTACCACCCTTTCCAATCCGAATATTCATTGGGAAGAGGTACGCCAGACCAACTTCGGTGTAGATATGAGTCTGTTCAATTCACGTGTCAACCTTTCGCTGGATGCCTACATCAAAAAGACGGCAGACATGTTGGTGAAAGCTTCCATCCCTATCACCTCCGGTTTTGAAGATACTACTGAAACCTTTACCAATGCCGGCAAAATGCGCAACAAAGGAGTGGAAATGACCCTGCGCACCATCAACCTGAAAGGTCTTTTCTCTTGGGAATCTGCTTTAACGGCCACCTATAACAAGAATGAAATTCTGGACCTGAACAGCGAAACTCCGATGTTTATCAATCAGATGGGTAACTCATACGTGACTATGCTCAGAGCCGGTTATCCGATCAATGTATTCTACGGATACGTGACCGACGGACTTTTCCAAAACTGGGAGGAAGTAAACCGCCACGCCACCCAACCGGGAGCAGCTCCGGGGGATATCCGTTTCCGGGACTTGAATAACGACGGAGTCATCAACGATGAAGACCGTACCGTAATCGGCAATCCGAACCCGAACTGGTTCTTCTCTCTGACCAACAATTTTTCTTATAAGGGATGGGAACTCTCTGTTTTCCTGCAAGGTGTATCGGGTAATAAAATTTATAATGCCAACAATGTAGACAACGAAGGAATGGCAGCCGCTTACAACCAGACCACAGCCGTATTGAACCGCTGGACAGGCGAAGGAACTAGCAACTCCATGCCCCGCGCTATCTGGGGAGACCCGAATCAGAACTGCCGTGTATCCGACAGGTTTGTAGAAAACGGTTCCTATCTCCGTCTGAAGAACATCACGCTTTCGTATACACTGCCCAAAAAGTGGATGCAAAAGATTCAACTGGAAAATGCCCGCATCTCTTTCTCTTGCGAGAATGTGGCCACTATTACCGGATATTCCGGCTTCGATCCGGAAGTTGATATTAATGGCATCGACAGCAGCCGTTACCCGATTTCACGTACCTTCAGTATGGGCTTGAACTTTAACTTTTAAATCAGGAGAAAGAATATGAAAAAGATAATAACTTTGGTATTTATGTCTGCCGTGCTGGCATTGACATCGTGCAACGATTTCTTGGATAAATATCCCAAATATGGCGTCGATCCCGAATCGGAAGTGACGAATGAGATTGCTGTGGCACTGACTACTGCCTGCTACAAGACTCTTCAGTCATCTAATATGTATAACCAGCGTATTTGGAGCCTCGACATCATCGCAGGTAACAGTGAAGTAGGTGCCGGAGGAGGTACTGACGGTTTGGAAACTGTTCAGGCTTCCAATTTCATTGCCCAGAGCGATAATGGCTTTGCCTTGTACGTATGGCGCTCTCCGTGGGTAGGTATCGGACGTTGTAACATCGTACTTTCCAATCTGCCTTCGGCTGCTGTCTCTGATGAGATAAAGACCCGTTGCATGGGTGAGGCGTATTTTCTGCGTGCACATTATTATTATATTCTGGTTCGTTTGTATGGAGGGGTGCCTTTGCGCTTGCAGCCGTTTGAGCCGGGAGAATCTACGGATATTGCCCGTAATACGGTAGATGAGGTATATGCTCAGATTCTTTCCGACTGTAAGAATGCAGTGGCGATGCTTCCTCCGAAGAGCAGTTATGGAGACAGCGACAGAGGACGTGCCTGCAAAGAAGCCGCAATGGCCATGCTGGCGGATATTTACCTGACACTTGCTCCTAACCATCGCGACTATTATAATGAAGTAGTGACCTTGTGCAATAACATTGCTGCAATGGGATATGATCTGACTCAATGCAATTATGCTGATAACTTTAATGCGACGATCAACAATGGTGCGGAATCCCTTTTCGAAGTACAATACTCCGGAAGCACGGAATATGACTTTTGGGGCGGTGATAATCAAGCGTCCTGGCTGTCGACTTTCATGGGACCTCGTAATTCAAGTCTGGTAGCCGGTGCTTATGGATGGAACCTGCCTACAGAAGAGTTCTTCAAGCAATACGAAGACGGTGATTTACGGAAAGACATAACTGTATTGTATCAGGGCTGTCCCGCTTTTGACGGCATGGAGTACAGACGTTCCTGGTCGAATACAGGTTATAACGTACGTAAGTTCCTTGTGTCGAAGACCGTCTCTCCGGAGTATAATACCAACCCCAACAACTTTGTAGTATACCGTTATGCGGATGTCTTACTGAAGAAAGCGGAAGCATTGAATGAACAGGGACATCCCGATCAGGCTGCCGAACCATTGAATATCGTTCGTAAGCGTGCCGGACTGACAGGGTTGCCGACCACTCTGACGCAGACCGAAATGAGAGAAAAGATTATTCACGAACGTCGGATGGAACTTGCTTTTGAGGGACATCGCTGGTTCGATATGATCCGGGTTGATAATGGAAACTATGCGCTGACATTCCTGAAATCCATCGGTAAGAATAATGTGACCAAAGAACGTCTCTGCTGCCTATTCCGCAGACAGAGATGGACTCCAATCATCTGATGACTCAGAATCCCGGTTATTAATCTGTTTTATAATCATTCATTTAGACAAATAATATGATGAAGAAATATATATATCAGTTGTTATGCTCTCTTTTCATCGGTGGAACCATGGTTGCTTGTGCCGAGGATTATATGGAGACAGATAAAGGACATGATACCCTTACCCTTTCGGTGAATCAGCAGGAGCTGGTGTTGAACGAGAAGAACCATAGTCAGGAAGCGCTTGCCCTTTCGTGGACTACCGGAACGAATTACGGAAGCGATAACCGCATCTCTTATACGCTGGAACTGGCTGAGGCAGGAACAGACTTTGCCAATGCTTACTCAGTAGATTTGGGCACAGGAACGTACCAGTGGACAAAGAAAGTGGAAGAACTTAACCAGTTTCTGAATACGCAGCTTGGTATCGGCTATGCAGTGAAAGCAGAGCTGGAAGCACGTATCACAGCTGTCGTTGCCGGAATGGAAGATCAGAAGCAGATTGCGACGACTGCCTTCACGGTGACTACTTACCAGCCGGTTACTACCACACTTTACTTGATTGGCGACGCTACTCCGAAAGGATGGAGTGCCGACGAAGCGACGGCAATGGAGCGTACGGACAACGGACAGTTTACGTGGACGGAAAACTGACAGCCGGATCGTTTAAGTTTATAACGACTTTGGGAGACTTCCTGCCGTCATACAACCGTGACGCCAGTGCCGGAGAAGCGCTCAAACTAACCTACCGCACATCAGGCGACCAGCCGGACGAACCGTTCACAATGAGTGAAGAAGGAAACGTACATTGTAAAAGTAGACCTGCTCGACTTGTCGCTGACTCTTACCGAAACGGAAGCCATCGGCTGGAGATTTGAAGAATTTTTCATTGTCGGCTCGTTTACCGGTGACAATGGCTGGGGATTTGAAGCACTGTCCAAAGATGCCGTTCAGATGGATTTGTTCCATTATGGAGCTGTCATCCCCTGGAAAGCAGACGGAGAATTTAAATTCGCTTCTGTGGCAGACTTTCGGCCAGTCGGATGCCTTCTTTCATCCTGCTACAGCAATGCTCCGTACACTTCGACATCCGTAGTACTCGGAGGCGAGGATAATAAATGGCAAATGAAGGAAACCGAATGCGGCAAACCTTATAAAGTACTGTTCTACACAGGCAAAGGAAAAGAAAAGATGCTGATGCGTCCGTTCACTCCTTACGAAGGACTGTATCTGGTAGGTGAGGCAACTCCGAACGGATGGAGCCTGGACAATGCTACCCCGATGACGAAGAGTGCCGACAGTCCTTACGTCTTCACATGGAGCGGTACGCTGAAAGCCGGTGAGATGAAGATTTCATGCGATAAGCAGTCCGACTGGGGCGGAGACTGGTTTATGGCGGATAAGAATGGCAAGACTCCGACGGGGTGAGGTGGAAACAGCCTTGTTCGTCACCAAGTCTGACGCAGAGTTGAGCAGCATGTATCCGGATGCGGACTTGGGTGGTCTGGATAATAAGTGGAATATTCAGGAAGCTGGTTCTTATCGGATTACGATTGACCAGTTGAAAGAGACGATCTCGATTGTGAAACAATAAAAACAAGAATTCAAGATGAAGAAAATAATATACTTGGCAGCTGCTTTCCTGTGCATGGCTTGCAGTGATGATCATGGAGTCGGACCAGCAGCATGGAGGAGCTTTCGGGAAGTGTGACCGAAGCGACTCCGGTAACATCGGACTTAAGTGTCGGCCTGTCGACGGATAAGGCTTTTTCTATAAACCGGGAGAAAAGGTGGTATTTTTACAGCAGACAACGCCTGCCTGCCGGAACCAAAGTACGTTATCGCCTTTCGGGTGAAACGGTCGGAGAAGGAGTCGGTAAACGGTACCGGCTGGACGTGGCAGCCGCCTGCCACCGATTTCAAAAGGATACATGGCAGAGGTTTACCGTCAGGAAAATGGCACGGATGTGATAGTCGGCACGATTGCGGTAGATGTATCCAGTGACCCGGCACGTTTCCCGCGCTACGGTTTTGTCGCTGATTTCAGTCAGGAGAAGACAACTGCGAAGACGCAGGAAGAGATGGCATATCTGAACCGTCACCATATCAACTGGGTGCAGTTTCAGGACTGGCACAATAAGCACCACTGGCCGTTGGGCGGCACACGCACGCAGTTGGACGAGGTATATATGGACATTGCTAACCGTGAGGTTTATACAAGTTCGGTGAAGAACTACATTGAAGCACAACACCGTTTCGGTATGAAATCCATGTTCTACAATCTTTTGTTTCGGAGCCTTGAAAGATGCTGCCGCGGATGGAGTAAAGGAAGAATGGTACTTGTTTAAGGATGCTTCTCATACCACTAAGGACAGTCACGACCTGCCGGGCGGATGGAAAAGTAATATCTATCTGGTAGACCCTTCCAACAAGGAATGGCAGGAATATCTTGCCGAAAGGAATGACGATGTGTATGCTAATTTCGCCTTCGACGGTTATCAGATAGACCAGTTGGGAAGACGCGGTACTCTTTACGATTACAGCGGTACTCCTGTCAACCTGCGCGAGGGATACGCCTCTTTTTATAGAAGCGATGAAGCAGGTTCATCCGGACAAGAGTCTGGTGATGAACGCAGTCAGCCGTTACGGTGCCCGCCAGATAGGGGAGAGCGGCAAAGTCGATTTCTTCTATAATGAAGTATGGGGCGGATGAGGCCGACTTTACCAATCTGAAAGCTATTCTTTATGAGAATGGAGTATATGGTAACTACCGGTTGAATACGGTTTTTGCAGCCTACATATGAATTATAACAAGGCAGATAACCGGGGAGAGTTTAATACGCCGGGTATCTTGCTGACGGATGCCGTAATGTTTGCTTTGGGTGGTTCGCACCTCGAACTAGAGGCGATCATATGCTGTGCAAGGAATATTTCCCGAATGAGAACCTGACCATGAGCGAAGAGCTGAAAACGGCGATGGTTCATTACTACGACTTCCTGACGTCGTATCAGAATCTGCTTCGCGACGGAGGAACAGAGAACAGCATCACCATGAACTGTACCAACGGCGAAATGAAGTTGAATGTATGGCCTCCCCAACAAGGGTCGGTCACTACCTATGCCAAACAGGTGGGCGACAAGCAGGTGATACATCTCCTTAACTTCGCCAGCGAACAGCCTGAGCTGGAGAGACGTGGACGGCACTATGCCGGAACCGGCTTTGATTACGAAAGCGGCTTTGCAGATGAATCTGCCGGCAAAGGTGAACAAGCTGTGGGTAGCATCGCCGGATGTACACGGGGGAGCTTTGCAGGAGCTGGCTTTTACACAAGAGAACGGAGTCGTTTCTTTCACTTTGCCTTCTCTGAAATATTGGACCATGATTGTAGCTGAATAAGGTGGCTGAGACAGAATGAATAAAATGACAGGTATGAAGATTAGATACAGGTTTTGGGTGTGGGCACTGTGCCTGATGTTTCCAACGCTGGTATGGGCGGAAAATGCGGTACGTACATGCACCTCTTTTACACAGCAAGGGCGCCGGGTGACTTTTCACCTGGCGGACAGCGCTGCGTTGCAGTTGCAGCTTTGCAGCCCTTCGGTAGTCAAGGTCTGGTTTTCGCCGGACGGAACACTGCAACGGAAAAATGCTTCCTTCGCAGTGATCAACGAAGAGCTGGAAGACGTGGGAACAGTACATGGGATGAGCAGGCAGCCTGCTACGAGATTTTCACGGCGAAATTGCGTATCCGCGTGAATAAGTCTCCGTTGAGTTTGCAGATATTCGATAAGTATCAGAAGCTTTTGTTCAGCGACTATGCTGACAAAGGACACGTGAACGAGGGGACAAAGAAAGTGGAATATAAGGTACTCCGCCGAGACGAGCACTTCTTCGGACTCGGAGAAAAACGGGGAAGATGGACCGCAGAGGTGAGTCTTATAAGATGTGGAACAGCGACAAGCCCTGCTACAGTGTAGTGGAAGACCCGCTCTACAAAAGTATTCCTTTCTTTATGAGTAGCTACCGGTATGGTATTTTTCTGGATAATACGTATAAGACAGAGTTCAAGTTCGGTACCGAGAGCCGTGACTACTATAGCTTCGAAGCACCGGATGGCGAAATGATTTATTATTTCATCTTCGGAAAAAGATTATAAAGAAATCATCGGTCAGTATGCCGGCTTGACGGGCAAACCCATTATGCCTCCGAAATGGGCACTGGGCTTTGCTCAGTGCCGGGGACTGCTTACCAGCGAGAAACTGAGCCGTGAGATAGCCGAAGGATACCGTCAGCGCGGAATCCCTTGCGATATCATCTATCAGGATATAGGCTGGACACAATACCTACAGGACTTCAACTGGCGGAAAGAAAACTACACGGACCCGAAAGAAAATGCTGTCCGACCTGAAAGAAATGGGATTTAAAGTCGTGGTATCACAAGACCCGGTCATTTCACAAGCCAACAAGAAGCAGTGGGAAGAAGCCGACCGTCTGGGTTACTTTGTGAAAGACAGTACCGACGGCAAGAGTTACGACATGCCCTGGCCCTGGGGAGGCAACTGCGGTGTGGTGGACTTTACCATGCCCGAAGTGGCGGACTGGTGGGGAGCCTATCAGCAGAAACCGATAGATGACGGCATTGCCGGCTTCTGGACGGATATGGGTGAACCTGCCTGGAGCAATGAGGAACAAACGGAACGTCTTGTAATGAAACACCACCTGGGTATGCACGATGAAATTCATAACGTGTATGGTCTGACCTGGGACAAGGTAGTGAAAGAACAATTTGAAAAAGCGTAACCCCGACCGTCGTGTTTTCAGATGACCCGTGCCGCTTATGCGGGCTTGCAGCGCTATACGTTTGGCTGGACAGGCGATTGCGGCAATGGTGACGATGTTTCGCAGGGATGGGGGCAACTGGCCAATCAGATTCCGGTGATTCTTTCTGCCGGACTGGGATTAATTCCGTTTACCACCTGTGACATTTCCGGTTATTGCGGGGATATTGAAGATTATCCCGCTATGGCGGAACTTTATACCCGTTGGGTGCAGTTGGGAGCGTTCAATCCTCTGAGCCGTATTCACCATGAGGGCGACAACCCGGTAGAACCCCTGGCTCTTCGACCGGAAGCGGAAAAGAACGCAAAGGCAGCCATAGAAATGAAATATCGCTTGCTGCCTTATATTTATACTTATGCCCGCGAAGCTCACGACACAGGTTTACCGATCATGCGTCCGCTCTTCATGGAGTATCCGATGGACATGGAGACTTTCTCTACCGATGCCCAGTTCCATTTTTGGACAGGAACTGCTGGTGGCTCCCGTAGTGAAGAAAGGGGCGCGTACAAAAGAACGTCTACTTGCCCGAAGGTACCTGGATTGATTATAACAACCGGAAGACGACTTTACATCGGAGAGCAGTGGACTACCGTAGAGGCTCCGTTGTCCAGCATTCCGATGTTTGTAAAGCAAGGTTCTGTTATCCCGACTATGCCGGTGATGAACTATACGCATGAGAAGCCTGTCTATCCTTTAATCTTTGAAGTTTTCCCGGCGGCAAAGGGAGAAGAGGCTTCGTTTACTTTGTACGAAGATGAAGGAGAAAATCTCGGTTACCAGCGGGATGAATTTGCCAAAACTCCCGTTCGCTTCCGGACGGATGAGGACGGTTATCATCTTTCGGTTGGTGCCCGTGAAGGGAAAGGCTATACAGTGCCCGGTCCCCGGAACTTTGTTTTCCGCATCTATCTGAAGACAGCTCCCAAAGGAGTGACCGTTCAGGGTACGAAAGTAAAAAAAAGAAAGTGAAGCCGGAACGTTTGGAAGAGAATATGGATAGTGATACCGAAAGCTTAGTGTGGAGCTGGGATAAGGAGACTGGCATTTGCAGTCTTCGTATGCCGGATCGGGGGAAGAGAGTCAGATTTCCTGCATATATAGTCTGATTCGGCTCACTTTTTGTAAGTGTAAAAGTAAAAGTATCTGCCGTCTGTACCAGAACGCTCATAAGTAGTTAGCTTATAGTGATTGGTTGCAGGACGGCAGATACTCTTGTTTTTGTTTCCCGGCTTGAAACACTTTTAGTTTCATTGCTTGAAACACTTTGTTCCAAGCAATGAAACTAAGTGTTTCAACGGTTGAAACTAATCATGAAATTACTAGCTTGTTTCTTTGCGATAGTTTGCTTCAGTGGACCTGACTTCAGTAGACCGTAGCTTTTATCTTAGTTGATAAATTCGTAGCCTTTGAGTTGGTATCTCTTGATCTTGCAACCTTTCGTTCTCGTCAGCTTTACCTTTCCTTTAGCCGCATTCAAGGTGACTTGATTGAACTGTCCTTTTGGAAATCATAGCTTATACCGTCATCCTCGAAAAAGCTGGCAGGTAGCGGTCGGAGTACCATACACTTTGCAGTTCAGGTTGAATACGGTTTGTGCATCTACATAGGGAACAGGCTCGGCAAGAGGCAACAGTGTTCCCTGACGTACGTAGAGTGGCAATTGATTGAGTTCGGTTGTAATCTCATATTCACGGTTGCCTTCATACTTTTCGTTGGTATTGAAGTTATACCAGGTTCCTTCCGGGAAGTAGACTTTCCGTGCTTTCTTATTCTCATACAGGGAGCCGCCATCAGTCCGTCGCCGATCATGTATTGGTCGCTGATCGTGCGCAGGCGTTCATCCTTCGGGAAATCCATCAGCAGCGGGCGGAAAGGAGGCGTTCCTTCTTGCTGGTATGTGTGGAAAGCTGCATAAAGATAAGGAATCAACTCCATGCGCAGGTTGATCAGCGTGCGGGCATATTCCTCATATTGCTTTGCTTCCGGCAGGAACTCGCCCCGTTCGTTCTTTCCACGGTCGAATTGCAGCCAGGGGGGCATATTGCAGATACCATGCGTTCACCATTGCTTGTGGAGAAAGAATCACCGTTTGCAGGCGATGGAAGAAATCTTCGGCAGAGTGAGCTTCGCGTACTTCGGGACACCACAACAGCCCTCCGAATGCGGAGTTGCAGAGTGCCTGAATGTATTCTTTGGGATCGTATGTGTCACTGTAGAGCACGGCGCTGCGTGAAGACATAAACATGCCGGACGAACGGTAATCCTGATAAGTACGGGTGTTCTTGGCACGGTAGATGCTGTCCATCGCGTTTACGTAGAGAGAACCGAATACCTGGTGCATCTGTTCACCGTCGATACCCGAAGGGAATTGCGCCAAATCCGGGAAACACCAGGTGGCAGAGGCGAATGAAATATTCGAGTTGTCACATTCGTCCAGTTTGAATCCGGAGATACCTTCATCTATCAGTGTACGGTGATAGTCGGTAAATATCTTGTGTGCTTCCGGTTTGATAAAGTCAGGTACCAGTCCGTTCCATACGAGGAAGTCGCCTGAGTAAGGTTCCAGTGCCTTCCGGATGGGGGAGCTGGGGTGTACGTAGGCGTGTTCCCACAGGTTGACCTTTTGTATCCTTTCTCTAGGAGCCGGGTCAGCATTTCTTTGTGCTGCGGGAACCGGTCTTTTGCTCCAGATGTAAGAGCAGGAATAAGTGGCTTGTCTGCCATCCCGGTTCGAGTCCTAATACGTCACACGGGATATTGTTGTTGCGGAAGTAATCGGCAAAACGCATCACGGAGTCCTGCGTAGCATCTCCTTTCACACGGTATTTGAATCCGAGTCCCCACATCGGAGGGAGACATCCTCCGCCGGAGAGAAGATTGTATCTCTTCACTACGTCCAGCACTTCCGGTCCGTGATGACGAATACTTCGATACCTTTTGCACCGGGGACATCGATAAATATTTTGTTTCCGTTGCTCCCTGTTCTTATACAGGTCTTCCGTAGTGGTAGCGATATGCTTTTCTTTCTTCTATTCTTTGCTGACGACTGTGTTCGGTTTTCTGGTTGGAACCGCACAGAAAAAGTAGTATACCGTGCTGTGTTGACCAGAATGCCGTATCCTTTGGTAGAGACATAAAATGTCTGCGGGGGCATGCGTGTATCCGAGTCCGTTCAGTGGATTGTCATTTACTATCGGACGTTTGCGCAGACCGCGCTGACCGAAAGTTTCGAATTGAAGTCCGAAACCGTAGATTTGTTCATTGTCTTCCAGGGGAACTTCAATCAGGCATCCCCGGTCGGTTATCTTTATCTGCACGTCTTCGGCATCAAAAGGCAACTTGGCTGCAGGAAGTGCCTTCATTGCTTCTATGACAGGCTTGCCACCAAACAGGGGAATAGGGGGGTGAAGGTATCGATCTCCCCCTTTTCAGTTTGATAACTCCGAGCAATCTCTTTCTGGGCGGACACTTGTACGGTGGAGATGAGCCCTGCTGTAATCAGGAAAAGGTAAAGTAATAGTTTTTCATTGCAGTTTATTTTTATCATGGTTACATTTATATAAGACTCTCAAGAGATTCTTTACCACTAAAAGCTATGTGGAAATATTGCAAATATAAGAATAAAAGTATCTTTGAACCTGCGTTTTTCATCTGCAATAGACGGGTTGTCAGGCGTTAATACTTGATGTTGTCAGCTGTTAACGTCTGACATGACAGGTATTAATATCTGAAGCGACAAACATTAATACCTGAGACGACGGATATTAATGCCTGAAATTACCGTTGTTAATGTATTGAGAATCAGTTACGTATATTTGAGGGCGAGATCTGTTTCCGTTTGAAGTGAGTATTTCTTTTTTTCTATTCTTATCAAAAATTCGTAATATTGCATTCCATAAAGGAACATCTGGTGCAGTGCATTTGCCGGATATCACCTATTGGAAAAGAATACTGAAAACACTGAAATAAATAAAACCATGAAAAAGAATTGTTTTCTCCTTCTCTTCTTACTTTGTGCTTGCTTTGTTCAGGCGCAGAATACTTATCGTACCGACAAGGACATTGCTTATGTATCTGGTTCCGAAACGGATGCTTACCGTCTGGAACGTTGCAAACTGGACATCTATTATCCCGAAAATAAGAAGGATTTTTCAACCATCGTATGGTTTCACGGTGGTGGTATGGAAGGCGGAAGCAAGTTTGTGCCCAAAGAATTGACAGATCAGGGCTTCGCGGTAGTAGCGGTCAATTATCGTCTGAGTCCGAGAGCTAAGAATCCGGCTTATATAGAAGATGCTGCCGAAGCTGTGGCGTGGACATTTAAGAATATCGAGAAGTACGGAGGCCGCAAGGACCGTATCTTTGTTTCCGGTCATTCGGCGGGAGGTTATCTTACGCTGATTCTGGCAATGGATAAGAAATATATGGCTGCATACGGAGCAGATGCGGACAGTGTAGCCGCTTATCTTCCGGTGAGCGGGCAGACAGTCACCATTTTACAATCCGTAAAGAGCGCGGACTGCCGAATGGAATCCCGATTATTGATGAATTTGCACCGGTAAATAAAGCCCGTAAAGATACGGCTCCGGTTGTGCTGATAACGGGAGACAAGAATCTGGAAATGGCAGACCGGTACGAAGAGAATGCACTGCTGGCATCCGTACTGAAGAATATAGGCAATCAGAAAGTCACCCCTGTACGAGCTTCAGGGATTCGACCACGGACAGGTACTCGGCCCTGCCTGCTATCTGATTGTTAATTATGTGAAGAGGTTTAAATAAGATGTCTCCGGTTATGCAAAGAGCAGGTCATAGAAGGAAAATATCCGGTACATGTTACATTTTTTCATAGGCTATGAATCATTTATTATATTCAGAATAGGAGGGGATTGCCTACATTTACTCCGATTTTATAAACTACTAACTACTAATAATAAATGATTATTGCTATGAAGACATTAAACAGCAGAATCACACTGACTCTTTTTATTCTTGTTTCTTCTCATCTGCTGGCAATGGCAGGAGATGTATCTTTTAAAAGTAACGAAGAAGTATCTGAACTTCCTGTTTCTCATGCCGAAAATAGGGCGAAAATGACTTTTGAAGTAAACGGCAAAGCCGGATTTGTCCGTCGTTATTCGTCTGGCGCGGATAAAGCCGAGTATTGGGTATTCAAAGATGTATCGGCCTTCAAAGGAAAAACAATCAAGATAACCTACGAGGGCAATGAAAAGGACTCAGCCAGATATACCAGTCGGATGAAATCGCAGGACAGGATAGTCTGTATAAGGAAAAGAATCGTCCGCAGTTCCACTTTACTACCCGGAGAGGTTGGATCAATGACCCTAATGGACTGATTTGTTATGAAGGTGAGTATCACTTGTTCTACCAGCATAATCCTTTCGAAAGAGACTGGGAGAACATGCACTGGGGCCATGCAGTCAGCAAGGACCTGATACATTGGACCGAATTGCCGGACGCTTTGTATCCCGACCATTTGGAACAATGTTCTCCGGTTCGGCAGTAATCGACTATGATAATACCGCAGGATTCAATAAAGGCAAGACTCCCGCCATGGTTGCTGCCTTCACGGCTGCCAGCAGTGACAGACAAGTGCAGGGAATAGCATACAGTCTGGACAAAGGACGTACATTCACGAAGTACGATAAGAATCCGGTAATTAACTCCAAGGAGAAATGGAACTCTCAGGATACACGTGACCCTAAAGTGTTCTGGTATGCTCCTTCCAAACATTGGGTGATGGTGCTGAACGAACGAACGTGACGGACACTCTATTTATACATCTGCCAATCTTAAAGACTGGAAATACGAAAGTCATGTTACAGGTTTCTGGGAATGCCCCGAGTTGTTCGAATTGCCGGTTGATGGTGACAAGAACCACACGAAGTGGGTGATGTACGGTGCCACCGGTACTTATATGCTGGGTTCTTTCGACGGTAAAGTATTTACGCCCGAAGCAGGAAAAATACTGCTATACCACCGGAAGTATCTATGCAGCCCAAACCTATAACAATATTCCGGCAAGCGACGGCAGACGCATTCAGATAGGCTGGGGAAGAGTTTCTCATCCGGGAATGCCTTTCAATGGAATGATGATGCTTCCCACGGAATTGACTTTACGTACCACTAAAGACGGTATCCGCCTTGTCAGTGTGCCGGTAAGAGAAACCGAATCTTTATTCACTCCTGTCCATTCATGGAAATCTCTGACTTCGGACGAGGCAAACCGCAACCTGAAAGAATTTTATGATGCCGATTGTCTTCGCATCAAGACAACTATCAAAAAGCTGTCTCACGCCACCGATGCGGGCTTTAACTTGTTCGGACAGCGAATGATTGGCTACGACATGAACTCCAATACGCTGAATGGCCATTTCTACTCTCCGCAAGACCCGACCAGCATGGAACTGACTGCCGATATTTACATAGACCGTACCACAATCGAAGTCTTTATAGACGGTGGGCTGTATTCTTACTCTATGGAACGCCGTCCGGACAGGAACAATAAAGAAGGTTTCCATTTCTGGGGAAATCGTATCGAAGTCAAGAACCTCGAAGTATTCTCGGTGAAATCTATCTGGTAAATAGTGAATGGACAAAGCTTGTAATTAAAGAGACAAAAGCTATCTTTGCTTCTCAGTAATAAACAATAATAGATTGGAACATGAGAACACATAGGAAGCTTTCCAGTTTGAGAAAGAACTGGAATGGGAAAATCCGGCTCGGGCATCCGCCGCCAGATGATGGGATATGACGGACAGTTGATGATGGTGAAGGTGGAGTTTGAGAAAGGTGCCGTTGGCGCTATGCACCAACATTATCATAGTCAGGCTACTTATGTGGCAAGCGGCAAGTTCGAACTGGCCATTGGCGATCGGAAAGAAATTCTCTCCACAGGCGATGGCTACTATGTGGAACCCGACCAGCCTCATGGATGCGTCTGCTTGGAAGCAGGTGTACTGATTGATACATTCAGCCCTATGAGATCCGATTTCTTATCCTGATATCTTGGCAGAGAGTCAGACATGTGTGGTACGAAATTACCACATATGTGGTATTTTTCTCTGAACAGAATCTCCCTTATCTTTGTAATATCTTAAAACAAAGGAATTTAAAAGCAGATATATATATGGGAAAAGATTGCAAAGAAGTTGACGGATTTAGTAGGTAACACCCGTTGCTGGAACTAAGTAATTATAATAAGAGTAATGATCTGAAAGCTCGCCTGATAGTGAAGATTGAATCATTCAACCCCTGCGGGAAGCGTGAAAGACCGTATCGCCCTCGGCTATGGTAGAGGATGCGGAAACCAAAGGAGTATTGCAGCCGGGATCTACCATTATCGAGCCGACAAGTGGAAATACCGGAGTGATTGGCATTTGTTGCAGCCGTAAAAGGGTATAAGCTGATTTTGACTATGCCCGATACCATGAGTGTGGAGCGTCGTAACCTTTTGGAAAAGCTCTGGGAGCGGAACTGGTTCTTACTCCCGGTGCCGACGGCATGAAGGGGGCGATTGCCAAAGCCGAGGAATTGAAAAGCTGCCACCTCCCCGATCTGTCATCCTACAACAATTCGAGAATCCCGCTAACCCCGCTATGCATCTACGCACTACCGGACTGGAAATATGGAGAGATACCGAGGGGAAAGTCGATATCTTCGTAGCCGGTGTAGGTACAGGCGGGACCGTTAGTGGTGTGGGTGAAGCATTGAAGATGCGACCCCAGTGTGAAGATTGTAGCCGTCGCTGAGCCTGCAGACCTCCGGTACTGTTGGGAAGCCCGGTCCTCATAAGATTCAGGGTATCGGAGCCGGATTTGTCCCGAAGACGTACAAGGCTTCTGTAGTAGATGAAATTATCCAGATACAGAATGACGATGCCATTCGTACCAGCCGCGAACTGGCAAAGGAAAAAGAAGGCTTACTGGTCGGAATATCTTCGGGGAGCCGCCGTATATGCCGCTACTCAGGTGGCGAAGCGTCCGGAGAATGAGGGGAAGATGATTGTAGTATTGCTGCCCGATACAGGCGAACGCTATTTATCTACTATCCTGTACGCTTTCGAGGAGTATCCTCTGTAATAAAAAGATTTTTTTATTTTTGTTGTAACAACTTTCTCGTTGTTCCCGTCTATTTAATTGAAGCGCTTCAATAACGACTTTAATTTAAAATAATAAAGAAGGAACAATGAGAAAGTTTTTATTTACCCTATTGCTGCTTTTAGTTTGCCATATTGGATATGGGCAAAAGCATAGACAGTCTTTTCGATGAGTTTGAATGCGAACAGAATGTCGACTATGTGAAAAAGTATCTCCTTTATGATGTCTCTCGGAAAGATGTTCTGCAAACATGAAGAGGGAAGTGAAATCATAAGAAAAAAGTGAAATCGATGAAAGTCATGGACTTGGGAGATTGTTCGGCAAGCGTGAAAAAACGTTTCAGCAGTAAAGTAAGCAAAGTTGAACCGGAAAGGCTATGAAGAACTGATGCGCATCAACGATGGAGGAGAAGGTGCACATACTGATGAAAATCAGAAAGGATGCTATTCGCGAATTATTAGTTGTCTGCTCCGGAAACGATAGCTGTACATTGATACAGATAAATGGTAAATTTGTCAAAGATGATATTGATAAACTGGTAAGTATGGAAACTGGAAAGAAGAATGGACGTCACTGATTTTAAACAACAATTTCTGCCCCTGCCACCGGAAGCTCTTTCGGGTAGCCAGCTAATGGGGAACGCCCAGGATGCTGAGGATATGGTGCAGGAAGCATATCTGAAATTGTGGAATAAGCGCGGTCAACTGAACGGTGTCCTGAATGCCGAAGCTACAGCGTCACTCTTATCAAGAATTTGTGCTACGATGCACTGCGTCGTAACCAGTTGGATGAGGACGGACGTGCCCCCCGAAGAACTGAATATCTCGGCAGACTTCAATATTATCAGCGAAATGGAATGGCGGGATGAAGTAAATCAGGTACAGCGTCTTATCAGTCAGCTCCCCGGCAGCAAAAGCATGTGATGATACTGCGGGATGAATGACTGTTCCTTCGAAGAAATAGAACAAGCCACGGGACTGAATGCTGTCAATATACGAGTATTGTTGAGCGGGCCCGCAAAAGATACGTGAACAATTTAACGCAATAGTTGAGTATGAAACCAGATGATATAGAAGATTTGCTGACACGGTATTACGAGGGTGTAACTAGTGAGGCTGAAGAAAAGGAACTCAAACGTTTCTTTATGGAAGAGGAAAAGTTTCTGAAGATTTGCTTGCCGAGAAGGAACTTTTCCTGCAGTTGGCTGCCTGTCCTGAACCTCGAAGTTCCTGTCGGGCTGGAAGAAAGGCTGAATGACATGATAGATGCGTGGGATATGAGTGAGAAGCGAGCGTTGAAAGTAAAAAAGCGTACACGTATCATCCGGGCCTGCAATGGTTAGGAAGCATAGCTGCCAGTCTGCTTCTTTTGTTTTCAGTAGGAATGTATCTGTACAAGCCTTCTGCTCCGAAAGGATACGTGCTCTACTCCCGAAGAAGCCTATATGCAGGCACAAAAGGCGTTGGTTATGTTGTCTTCCCGGTTGAACAAAGGGATGGAGGAAGTGGAAACGGTACAGGAAGCCACTGGCAAGATCAGAGAGAATGTTTATGAACAATTAAACCGAATAAATAATACAAAACAATGAAACGTACGTATATTATTACCCTGTTATTTTCTTTGTGCTCACTATTTATGTATGCGCAGGACAGTCGCTTTGATAAGTTTGCAGACATGGAAGAAGTTACTTCAGTTTATATCTCCAAAGCGATGCTCAGCCTGATGCCCGATATGCAGACGGAAGGCGTGAATATTGGCAGTATAGCTTCAAAACTGGATAACATACGAATTCTGAGTTGTGACAAGCCTGCTATCATTGACAAGATGAAGAAAGAGTTCGCATTTATTAATTCTAAGAACGGTTATGAAGAACTGATGCGTATCAAAGATAAAGGAGAAAAAGACTACGATTTATCTCAAGCAGGATAAAAAAACAAGAAGAAAGAAATTTGTTCTGATGACTGGTGAGAAGAATGAATTTACAGTAATTATCATTACCGGAAATCTTACTCTGAAGGAGATACAAGGTATTGTAAACAAGGAATAATATTTTTTTATCCGCAGGTTATACTACCTTCCTAATATAGGGAGCGGCATAATCTGCGGATAAAAATTTATAGAGATGCTCGGTCATGTTTGCTTCACAAACCATTATCACTGCTCATGGCTGTTCTTTACGCTACCATTTCTTCTTATGGTTTTTCATCTGCCCGCAGACCGAAAACTTTTCCTGTCATCTGGTCTACAGGTACTTTCCATACTTTGACATTCCGTACGGCAGGATCGGAGTAGCCGAACTGATCCTTCGTGTAATGGCGCATGATAATGTCCAGTGCACGGCGTTTCTTTCCATATCCTCTATGAATTCTACTTTGCCACGACACATGGCACTTTCAGAGCGCATGCTATAGCTGCAGGCTACTTGTTTATGCTGATAAACGAGTTTATGGCCGAGGCTGAACGTGATACACACGTTGTTATTGCGTTGCAGCATTTCTATTTTCCCGCCTTCGGGACCGGAATGGAGGTAAAGGATATCGTTTTCATAGCCGAAGTTCATGGGAACTACGTATGGATTGCCTTCTAAGTCTACCATGCCTACAAAGCAGGCATCCGCCTGAAGAATAATAAATGGATTCGATTCGTTGCTTGTCTTCGATAACGATTGTTTTCATTTTCAATGTCGGTTTTTCTAAAAGTTAAGTGTGTCTCCCTGATTTATAGCACTATAATGGGATGATAGGGAGAGAATCAGTTCTTTGTTTGTGCCACCCTATTGGCACGGTTGTGCCAAAAGGCATGGCACAGTTGTGCCAATGCGGTGGCACAACCGTGCCAATAGGGTGGCATAAGATGAGTAATACTATCAATCAGTTTTAAGTATATACTTATTGCATTTACTTCTATTTCTCAATAAGCGCAAAGTCTAACTGCTTCTTTTCCAGATTGGCACGTGCCACACGGATCGTGATAGCATCTCTAAACTGTATATCTTGTTTTTTTGCGGCGTCCGCGGAGACAATAGTTCTTTTTCGTCAAATTCATAATAGTCGTCATCCAGGTCACGGATCGGAACCATACCTTCGCATTTGTTTTCATTGAGTTCAACGTAAAGCCCCCATTCCGTCACACCCGAGATTACTCCGTCATAAATCTGTCCGAGTCGCTCGCTCATGAATTCTACCTGTTTGTATTTGATGGAAGCACGTTCGGCATTGGCGGCAATTTGCTCCATGTTCGAACTGTGGTCGCAGAGATCCTCATATTTTGTTTCGGATACGCTTCGCCCTCCGTCCATGTACTTCGTTACCAGACGATGTACCATCATATCGGAAAACGACGGATCGGCGAAGTAAAAGTGGGTGTAATAATCGAATGCCAATCCGTAGTGACCGATGTTGTGCACGGAATAGCGTGCTTTCTGCATGGCACGGATGGATACGGTTTCAATGAGATTCTCTTCCCTTCTTTCCGTGAATATCATCCAGCAAATGGTTGATAGACTTTGATATGTCTGTTTTTGTTCCGCTTGTACGCACTTTGTAGCCGAAGCGGGCGATGAACTGTGACAAGTTCTCCAGTTTCTCCGGATCGGGCAGATCGTGGATACGGTAAGGAAGTACTTTCGGTTTCTTATTCTTGGGTACGCGTCCCACCTTTTCCGCCACCGTCCTGTTAGCGAGTAGCATGAACTCTTCTACCAGTTTGTTGGCGTCTTTGGACTCTTTAAAGTAAACGCTGATGGGTTTTCCCTTCTCGTCAATTTCAAACTTCACTTCATAGCGGTCGAAGTTGATGGCTCCTGCTGCAAAACGTTTCTCACGCAGTGCTTTGGCTATCGTATCCAGCATCAGTACTTCTTCCTTGAAGTCACCGGCCTTGGTTTCGATAATCTGTTGCGCTTCTTCGTAGGTGAAACGGCGGTCGGAGTTGATGACAGTGTGTACGATACGTGAATCTTTGACTTCTCCTTTCTCCGTGATGTCGAAGATGACGGAGAATGCCAGTTTTTCTTCATTCGGACGCAAGGAACAGATGAAGTTACATAGCCGTTCGGGAAGCATGGGGATGGTCCGGTCTACCAGATAAACGGAAGTCGCCCGCTTCTCTGCTTCCTTGTCGATGATGCCTCCTTCTTTTACGTAATGTGTCACGTCGGCGATGTGTACACCCACTTCCCACAAACCGTCTTTTATGGGGCGGATAGAAAGTGCGTCATCAAAATCTTTGGCATCTTTCGGGTCAATGGTGAAAGTCGTTACCTTACGGAAGTCTTCGCGTCTGGCTATTTCTTCCGGAGTAATTTCTGCAGGAATTTTATCGGCGGCAGTCTCTACCGCTTTCGGGTATACATAGGGCAAGCCGAATTCGGCAAGGATAGCGTGCATCTCTGTCGTATTATCTCCTGCTTTACCCAGAATATCGATCACTTGTCCGATAGGATTCTTTTGCCTTATCCGGCCATTCGGTTACTTTTTACGATTGCCTTGTCTCCGGTTTTTCCGCCTTTCAGCTTTTCTTTCGGGATGAAGATGTCGTTGGCAAGCGTACGGTTCTCTGTGACTAAGAAGGCGTATGATTTGGCTACTTCAGAGTACCGACAAATGTATCATTGGCACGTTCCAGTATTTCTATTACTTCTCCTTCTGCGTCTTTATTTTTTTCTTTTGGCATAGAAGGTGATTTTTACTTTGTCATTGTTCATCGCATGTGCCGAATTTCGTTCGGCAACAAAGATCGGCTCGCCTCCACCTTCGGGAATGAAGGAGTTCTTCCCATTGCTCTTGCGCTGGAAAGTACCCGTCATTTCCGTTCCGTGATTGTTCAGCCGGAACTTTCCTTTTTCAATTTCAGAAATATAGTCGTCATCTAAAAGGTCATGTAATATATCAACGCATAGCATTTTCTGCGGATGAGTAGTGAGATGCAATTCCGAGAAAATGTATTTCATACTAAGCGTCTCGCTTGGTTTGGCATGGAAAAAGTTAATCAATAACGCTGCCAGCTCCTTTTCTTATTCATTCTTTTGCCGGCCTTTTTCTCTTTTCTTTTCTTTTTTTTCGCCATAATGTAGTCATTTAAAATATGTTGATACAAAGATATAAGATTATTTTCCTTGTAGAAACTTTGAGGCGAGAAAAATAAACCACCCTTGATACTTTATCTCTATAAAGGAGGTCAAGGGTGGCAGGGTAACTTAAAAAGAGAGATGATTATGGTAGTGTTGTCGTAATGTTCAGACACTTGTCTTTTTCGCGGTAGAAGAAGTATCCGTATCCGAGAGTCTTTTAATGCGATATTCATTTCTTGGCTGCTTCCTCAAGGCTGGCTTGACTGGAATCCTGCATCTTAAATACATCCGATTCTCCTATTACGCCGGAATGTCCTTTTATTGCATCGGAAGCACTCCACCAGTACGTGGAGTTCATGTTTGTATAGGGCATTACTCATACCAACAATGCCTCCGGCAAATACTGTTTCTCCATTACCGGTCAGACTGCCTTCAATGAGAGAGTAGCATCCGGTTAGTATTTTACGTGCCCTCATAGTACCACTGGCAGCTCCGGCAATACCACCTATATTTATGCTGTTTCTTCCACTTGCCGTTTCGGATGTTGCCTGCATTGTTCCTCTGCAGACTGTGTAGCAGCCATAAATACCTCCGCTCAGTAAATTTGCCGTTATACCTCCACAAGAAGCTCCTGCTGTACCTCCTTTTACTGATAAGAGGGCATTCGTGTCAATGTTTGTCCAGCAACGGGTTAAGGTGGATGTACTGCCTGCAATGCCACCTGCCATCGCTATTTGGGGATGCTCTGCCGTAATTTTACCTTTGAGAGTTACGTCAGAGTCTGAGATTCCTCCCATTTGGAAACTCCCCGTACCATATACGCCTCCTACATACGTTGCATCCGAACTAGATCCGCTGCTGCTACATGTTCCTGCTATTTCACCCAAAATAGTTACATGTAATGCACTGCATCCGTAGCCTGCTCTGACTTGTGAACCAATGGCCCCGCCGACATCTACCGAATTGTCGGCTTCTGCTTTTAAGCTTCCTTTAATGAGAATGTTGCAATTGCCGAACATATCGGCTGCATAACTACCGGAAACTCCTCCCACAGCAGCCGATGTACTGATGGAGCCTTCTTCGGATGACTTTTTTACTTTTTGGCATGTATACTTCCGTTGATTGTGACATCGCAGGCACCTATGCTTGAGCCGCTTGAAGCACCACATATACCTCCGGCATGTGCTCTTGCACTTCCATATTCACGTGAGTCATCAATTGGTTTAGATTCTGCCAGGATCGAACCGTCAACTACTGCCTTACAATACGTAATATAACCGCTGTTTCCATATCCGGCAATGGCACCTACTTGAGGAGTGGCCCCGTTGACTATAAATTCCGACGAAGCCGGAATATTCACCGTACATTGATTGATTGTACCTAGTATCGTACCGCATATCCCTCCAACGATGGATGCCGTCTGTATCGGTGGTGAATGAAGCACGGATACTACCTTTAAAGGTACAATTAGTAATGACTGCCTGATAACTCGTAAGCCAATATGCCTCCTATAACTAAATAATTGGCTGTTTCTTGGGTTCCCTGTATGCACAGCTGTGATATCCCCTTCTACGTTTAAGTTAGAGATGGTGCAACCGGATTTGGACAAACCGAACAAACCACACATGGCACTTGTATTATTGCTGGAGTAATTGATGGTAAAGTTGTGTATAGTATGGTTTTTTTCCATCAAAACTACCACTGAACATATTCTTTTTTCGGGCATAGCAATGTTTTTTCGTTGTCAAGTCCTGTACCTATCGGAGTCCAGTCGTTTACCCACTCATATCGATATCGTTTCCCAGTTCATAATAAGCTTTTGTATAGTCAATAGTTGGGTCCATTTCTATTTCAATCTCATCCTGATCTGTAGCAAGTATTGCCTGAGTGTTTTTAATTTCATTGGTTTTGTTAACTAGATAAGCCATCAGTTTTAACTGTCCTGCAGTTTTGATGATAAATGGATATTGTTCGGTTCCTCACCGGAGGCAAAAGTTCTGGCAACAGAACCTTCCGGCATTTTGACGGCTATCCATTTGCTGAAAGGAGAGGCTGAGGAAGCATTTGCTGTTGTTGAACAGACTGCTACCCAATATTTATTTTCTGATTCCAATCCGGTGAAAGTAGCGCTGGGTTCGGATACGGTCTGAGTTTTGTCTGTCAATTCTCTCCATTCGTCTTTGATTTTTACAATGTAACTTGTAGCATTGGGATCAGCTGTCCATGTTACTTTAAATGAGTTGCTGGATATATCGCTGTATTTGATATCTCCTGGGGCTGATAACGAAGTTACGTCATCATCGTCTGAGCATGATGCGATAGTAAGTGTGAAACCGCATATGATACTAAGAATAACCCAATAGAATATTGTTTTCATATAATTGATATTTTAATGTATCTGGGTAATATGAACTAATTATCTGAATAATTTAAGATTGTAAATGTCCATGGTAAGGGATGGCACAAAAGTATTTTTTGTGATATATTGTCTTTTTCCAGGAAGAATCTAGCAGTAAGTCGGCAATAGTATCTCCTTCGGCACTTCCATTATCTTGTAAAGTCAATACAATTTCTCCGTTTATCATAGTCGGAGCAAGGTTGACGCTTTGCTCAGGAAACCAATAACTATAATAACCGGAGGCTATTCCCGAATAAATATATAACGTAGTTGTCATTGTACCGTCTTCATTTTTCTACCTTTGTTTCTCCTTGGTATTGTCCGGATGCAATCTTGAAACCATGGTCGGTATAGGTTGCTTCCAGAGTCATCGGGAAGAGGCTGGAATTAGGAAGAGAAATAACATAAGTTCCATTCTCTTCGCTTTCTTTTTATACTGGCCGGACCTTTACCTGTAGCCGAATCTTTTGCCAGATACGATTGAAAAACTAGCTACCCAGCTTCCCAGTAAGTTTTCGGCATCATATTGCATAAGCTACATATACGGCAGGACGTACCCCCATTTGTAATTTCTACAGATGTTCCGCGTACAGTATTGGTGGTGTTTTCTCGAAGTTAAATTGGATACCCTCATCTACTAATTCGTAAGATAACCATTCTTTGGCATCTTCGGGAATGTTTACTTTAAATGGAAATGAACCTTTCAGCGCAATAATCAACGAACTCTTTTCGTTTCCTGTAGCCTGTTGCAAATCATTTTCGTTATAAATGATGATGGCGCCTTGCTGTGTAACGGTTACTCTCTGTGTATTTGCTTCATTACGAATGATAATTTGTTGCAGATCGTCCCGGAAAGTCGTAATTCTCCTTTACGTCAAATGTAACCATCTCATGGCTTGTTTCTTTTTATTGTACACCAGTCTGCGTCTGCAACTGCCGTCACGTCACCGGTTGCTTCTATGCGGATAGAACCTGTTCCACCGGCGGCTTTGAACGTTACGTCTGATTGATGACCTTCAATACGGATACGCTTTGAGTCATCATTGTCGCATCCTGCAATCAACATACATAACGTCAGTATGAATATATTTAGTAACTTTTTCATTCTTGATACTTTTTAAAAATGTTCAGCATTCAGGTTATTATTGCTTTTCAATTGTATAGTCGTCATACCAGCCTACCCATCCGCCAAAGTACTTTGGCTATATGCGGGTGAAGTATAACCTTGGAATACAAGTGCAGTAGGTTCCGCTCCGGTCAACTGGCTAAAAGTTCCTTCGTCTTTGAAACTTATTGTTAGTGGAGAAGTGCTTTCTGTCTTGCTTACCACAGAGAAGTAATAGCCTGTTTCCGAACTCATGAAATAAGGAATGTACGACATGCCGTTGCCAAATGACAATGCACCGTAATAGCCGTTTATTGAGCCTAATGCCTGAACCGGTATAATCATCTTGCCACTGGAACGGTCATAGGTGATGCTGATAGGTACATTGAGACCTGATAAGTTAAAGCTTTTTGTTCTCTACATTTTTGTGAAATGGTGATGTCGAACTCTTTACTTTCGAACGTCTGCTCTTTACCACTTTCCGGCTGTGTCAATGCTTTTTACATTTGAACTTGTAACTACCAAGAAGATCATGATAATAAAGATAACCTTCCGGATAAAGGGATACTAATTTTACTCCTTGAGCACTTTCATCCGTACAAGTGAATGTCATGAACGCATTGTCCCAGGCAAAATATTGCATTTTTTTTGCCATTGATAATAACAGGTTCGCGGAAGTGAAGTCCGTTGGGAGTAAAGACAAAGGGGATCGTTGTGGAAGAGGTCTCTGTTTTTTTCCACTAAATGACAGCGTATAGTTATCACGTTTTAAATAACCGATTTTTTTCTCCTCCTGCCATTATATCGAATTGATATAAATAAGCATTCTCTTCTATTTCATTCACTCCCCTGATATACTCTTTCCATTTAGTTGTTACCGGCATTCGTGTCATGGTCATTGTATTACCATATTTCTTTCCTAGTAGAGTGATCTGGTTATCCGAAGCATCCATGATAATAAACTCATAGTCTCCCCCCCATGTTGGCATTTGCATCGTTTCCACTGCCTGCCGGAGCTGCAAAAGCATGAATCAGCTCATTATAGCTGTCAAATGTGAGCATGGTGGATTGTTCGGAAACCACCTGATAGAGAGATTCTATAAAAACTCCTGATGGTACATTAGGGGTACTTAGTGTAGAAGCCATCGTCACTTTTTTGTCATCAAACTTACAAAGGAGAGTGATACCTCCCATAGCATAGCCGGAGCCAATATAATATTCCAGCAGCCAACCGTTTGGAGAGCTTTTTAATAGTTCGCTACATTTAATAACATCTGCAGCGGCACGTTCGGCAGAGGACTTATCGAAATAATCATCCTGTTGAAATAAACAGGAATGAAGACCGATACAGGCTGTAACCATAATATAAAAGTAGGTTAATATTTTTTGCTTCATAATCAGTGTCTTTTTAGTTGTTGGTAGAGTTGATGTCGTCTTCAATATCGATAGTGTTCAGATCTAAAGAATAAATTTCATCCTGACGCCGTAGTACGACAGAACGCAGATCATCTAAATCTATTCCCCAGGTATCTCTCATATAATTATAGACAATATTGAATTTTTTGTTGATTATTGCTTCACCGCTTTCTCCTGCGGCAGCTAACATGGATTTCAATAATACTCATCGTGGGTGACATATATAGCGATGTTTTCAACAAAATCTTCTCGGCCTCGCTCATTGCATAGGGGCTGACAAAAACCTGCTTGCCAGGCTTGCTGGTCGGTGCGTGAACTTTGTTTTCCGGTTTCCGGATCGGTATACACATACCAGTTGCTTCCGATATATGCATTTTCGGTGATGCGGTCGAAGGCAGGATCGTAATTTTTTGTCTGATGCAGAATATGAGCGAACTCATGATGCATTGTTTTTGAAATAGAATTTGTTTAATTGTTCTATATTAATGTTTTTCCACATTCAGGCTATTTACATTGTAAAGGGGTAATTTTCATTCCCCTTCTGCTGTTCCAAGTACCATCGTCCCGCTTTTATCGTAAGCCGGAGAACCTATCAGATGTACCGTTTTTGGGAATGTAAACCCGCAGGAAGTTAATGCCGCACAGCTCATCATATGCTTCCATCCAGACATGCTTTTTACAATTTTGGCTAATACCACCGACTTATTATAATCGGCAGGGATCAAATTCTTGGATTGATCGCTTTCGATATCTTCCATACGGTATTTGAAGGTGACGTTGTAGGTATTCATGTAATTTCTGAATAACCAATGATCGAATGCATTGCCGGTAGTTTCTTCCATCGGGAAGATGCTGTTTGCAGTATCGATATCCTCATCATTGTTACATGCGCCCAAGCAGATTGCTGTGGCGATGAATAATGCGTATAATAAGATGTATTGTTTCATATTCTTTTTCTCCTTTCTCTTTTTATCTTGGATTTGCTTCTATACCTGCTGCTATTACATTTGCCGGAATCTGGACGACCCTGCGCAAGTCGTTTTTGTCCATGGTATCAGTAATGTCCATTAATTCTTCGTTTTCAAAGTAACGGCGTTGTACAGTAATGCCGTATCGTCTTATATCTTGCCAGCGTAGGCCTTCTCCCAGTGTGGTGATTCTGCGCAGATGCAGGATACAATGAATGAAGTTAGTCTGTCTGCCGGGTTCAAGCGTAAAGTCTGGAGACAAGGTCTTTTTAGGAGTGATAACTCCTTCATTAAGATTATAGTATTTCATACTTCCGTAAAACTGGTCAACCATTTCCGGAGTTATCGTTTTGCGTATGGGTAGTAAAGGACTTCTGCCAGGAAGTGATGTCGGCGGCAGCTTTATCATATTGTTTCAGATAGGTGTATGCTTCTGCACGAGTGATCAGAGTTTCATCAGTAGTGAATGCAGGAACCATGGCGTAAGGATAAAACCCACCGCCTGATACGGCTATTTTTGCCATTAGAGTGATCCGGCGGAAAGAGATTTTAGGTGATCGCGAAGGTTCAAATGGTTGTTGGCGGAATCTGGTGTAGGCACCCCATAGTCCGGTTGAATAACAATCTTCCAGCCCGGTTACAGCATTGTGTGAGTAGCGCATGCAGAGTCCGTAACCGGCATCTATTACTCCGCCAAGCGTAGAGCTGGTACTGAGAAGGAGTAGGTTGGCGGGCTCACTTGCATCGATATAAGCATTAGGCTGGACGTCTCCATTGGGGCTGAGGGTCCCGAGATATTTCCAGTCCCGCAGTACTTCATCGGCATTTGCTCTAATACAAGATTAGCGTATTTCTACTACTTTTTTGCAATTAGAGAAACCGGTTGCATATAATAGAGGTAGAAAACGTGCGGCAAAAAGCATATGCCGCTTTCTTGTTGAAATGATATTTGGGGAATAGAATAGGCATCATCGTTAATTAGAGGGATGCCTTCTTCCAGATCAGCTGCAATTTTTCGATATACACTGGCGAGCGTACCACGTTCGTAATGGGGGGCTACAGTAGTCTGAAGTGTTTCCATGTAGGGAATGCCTAATTCCTGTTCGGCTGTATTACTGTTATATGCTTGGCAAAAATGTAGTTGCCAGCATAAAATGAGCATAGGCACGGCATACCAGAGCTTCCCCCTTTTCTGGGGGGATTTAACGATGTCGGATTTCCCAGGTTCTTGATTCCTTGCAGTGCATGGTTGGATGAGGCGATTGCCGCATAGCAGGCATCCCATAAGGCTTGTGGAGTATCTTGTCCTTCTTCGTAGGTATCTTTCCAGTTGTACAAGTCCTCTTCTACCTTTTGCCCAGTAACCATATGCACGACTATTCTCGTCTGTGTTATCGCTGTATAATTCCCCTATTTCGCAATTTGTACTTTGCGGATAGGCAGATACCAGGATATTGGCGATACTTTTGTTCGGTATCCAACTCTGTCCGGTTGTCCGGAAGTTCATCCAGAAAACTGCTGCAAGCTGTATAGCATGGAGCTAGTAGCAATATCAGTCCTATATGTATTATATTTTTTTCTCATATCTAATTTTATTTATAAACTTATTAGTTAATTTATAATCCTAATCTCAATGTCAAAGTAAACTGACGGGGTACCGGAGAGGCTACGCCTCCGGTGTTAAAGAACTCCGGGTCTTGTCCGTTCAATTTCTTATCTGCATAAAGCAGGAAGAGGTTAGTAGCTTGTAATTTGAGTGATAAGTTGGATATCTTTAACGGGTTCAACCAAGTGCGTGGAAACTCATAGGCGAGTGATATTTCTTTCATTCGGATGAAGTCTCCTTCGCGATGCGGGCCGTTGAGTAATTATAAGCATTGTAGGCATAAGACAGATTCAGATTATGGCTATACTGCGGATAGCTGATTATTGCCGGAATATCTGTTTGGCTTTCATCGCCGGGTAGTGTCCATCGGTTCTTAAATTCACGCGGCATAGCTGTCAGGTCGGAGTAGCTGGCTTTGAATACCGGGTCCAGACGGACTACATTGCCGAATGAATAAGTAAGGAAAACATTTAGCTTGAAGCCTTTATATGTGAAGACGTTTCCAAGACTACCGGTGATAGTCGGGTCTGTCGGTCCTTCATATTTCAGATAATCGATATTGTCACGTGCCTGGAATTCAATCTCTGTGCTTGTAATTTTACCATTGATATCGAATAGGGGAAGACCATTCTTGTCCAGGCCTACAAATGGGATAGAGAACAAACCACGAACCGGATAGCCTTCACGGGCAAATCCGTTACCGGAAATTAAATCCATCACATTTGCCAGTGATTTAAGGTCGGTAACTTTATTTTTTGGTATGTGAGAAGATAAAAAGTCTGTGCTCCAGCTGAAGTTCTTTTTCTTTTATATTCTGTGTAGAAAGAGTGAACTCGATACCGTGACTTTCCATTGAAGCTACATTAGCATACGTATAAGTTCCTCCTCCGCCAACTCCCGGGGTGATTGCCGCTCCGATGAGGTCATAATTGTTACGTTTATGCCAATCGAGTGCCAGATTGATCCGGTTATCAAGGAAACCAATATCCCCACCGATATTCAATTCATGTTTCTTTTCATAGGTCAGTTCGCTGTTTCTCACTGTCTGCCATAAAGATTCCCGGTTCTTGGATATCTGTAAAAGGGCGGTAGGGAGAATAAGCTCTGAAAATAGCTTGTGAGTTTGTTACATTGGCGGGACCGCGGTCGGCTGTCAGTGAATAAGAAACTTTCAGAGTGAGTGTGAAAGAGTTGGTTCCAGCTTTTTTTTGAAAAAAGTTTTTCTTCATGAGCATTCCATGCTCCTGACAGGTTCCAGGTGGGGAGCCAACGTGCAGAGTGACTTCTGCCCATGCGGTTCGTTCCTTCATAACGGAATGTCCCGTTCATGGTATAACGCCCGTCGTACTGAATAGGTCACGTTGGCAAATGTGGCCACACTGCGCCAAACTGTGTTCCAGCGCATAATATTTATCGTCTGCTTCCAATCCTTTTTGAAAAACTGATATAGGATGGAGTTTCACCCATTGAGTATTGCATCCCCCAACCATTGAACATGGTGTATGAACGGCGGAGATCATTGACTTCCATTCCTCCGAAAGCATTGGTGATATGCTTCGGCAAATAGATGATTCCATGAAGCGGTCGCACGGAAATCCAATCCTAACATTTTGTAATCTTTACGTTGATAGATGCCTCCTCGTGGCAGAATGCTGATAGGTAATGAGTAAATATCATCCGGATCGCTGTAAAGCAGCCCATTGTTGTTACGAATGGTTGCGTCATCCATACCTGTGCGATATGCTGTTGCCTGATTAGAGTTATCCAGGATATTGTGCTCTTGAGAACTGGCCTGATATTTTAATGATCCTAATGCGCTAAACTCCAGTTCGGGGAAGGGCTTTCCATTTTATCTCCCCTGAAATTTCACATCTACTACATTCAGTTCAATGTAAAGTTATTGTCTAGTTCATGTAAAAATATTGAATGGAGCATAATTGAAGTATAATAAGCGTTCGGGTCCATTGCTCGAGAAGTGTTGATGGCATAAGAATATGGGTTGATATCAAACTGCGACTGACTTCTCCATTTGCGGCGTTGACGGTAGAGCTAATGGTTCCGGGTGCTTTTTGCTTACGGTAGGATGCGCTTGAAATCAGGTGACGGATAGATTTTTGAGTACGTTATAAGTTGTGTTTACATTTGCTGTATAGCGTTTCACTTCACTTTGTTTGTACCATCCTCCGGATCGAGCATTGCACTCAATGATGCATAGAAAGAAGACTTTTCAGTTCCGAAGTAATGCTGACCGAGTGGTTCTGTGAAATATTATTAGAGAATAAAGCATCAAACCAATCGGTATTTTTTCTGCTTCGCGTAGATAAGCGTTCATTTCTTCAGTACTGGATATGGCATATTGTCCGGTGACAGGGTCGAAAGTATTGATAAGCTTATACATACGACCATATACACCACTATTGGCAGCGCGATAGATGTCACTGTAATTTAACCATCCTTTTTGTTCCATTTCTTTATAAACTCCCATTTGCTCCTGTGAATTCATAATGTTGAATTCGTTATAGGTGGGGGATCATACGAGTGGTAAATTCACCTGTATAACTAATCTTGTTAATACCGGCTTTTCCTTTTTGGTGGTAACGACAATTACACCTGCCATAGCACGTGCTCCATAAATAGAAGTTGCAGAGCCATCTTTCAATATCTGAAAGCTTTCAATGTCGTCCGCATTCAGACCGGCAATAGCAGAACTGATCAATGTTTCTGCGTCTCCCGAAAGAGAGTCGTCTGCACCGACTTCAATTGCGTCTTCCATAATAACTCCATCCACCACCCACAGAGGTTTGAACTACCATATATAGAGGTAGCACCACGAACCCGGATTTTAGAGCAGTACCAAATGTTCCCGATACATTTTGAACTGATACACCGGCGGCACGTCCTTCCAGCGCACGACTGATTTCGGGCATACCGTCGAGTTTTACTTTACGGCGGATAGCCGTGCAGTAGCACCGGTAAACAATCGTTTATCCATTTTCTGCTTGCCTGTGACTACGACTTCCGACAGCGTTTTTTCTGCACATCGGTATTTAGTGTAACACTCATCGTTGGAGTGGCGGTTAGCTCCTGTGGATGCATGCCAATATAAGAGAACTGTAAGATAGAGTTGCTGGCTACTTTCTCGATAAAGAATTTGCCATTCAGGTCTGTCAGTATCCGGATTTGCTGCCTTTAATTCTGTACGGTGGCTCCGATGAGCGGTTGCCCGTCATCTCCGGATATGACTACCCGTTAACATCGAATATTTTAGCCTGTTTGGATGGGCCGGTAGAGTGATTGTGATAAACTGGCCATCTATATGGTATTCTAATGGCTTGTCGATGAGTATGATGTCTAGTGCTTGCTTTATGCTCTTGTCTTTTACGGACCCCGAGACTGTGAATTTCTTGACATCATCATACGTAAACAGGATTTTGTATCCTGATACTTTCTCCAGACGTTTCAACACAGAAGGCAAGCGTTCATTGTTGAATTCCAACGTGATTTTCTTTTTCGTTTTGTGTCTGAGCTTCTGCCGGTCGGGCAGTAAGCATACGCATAGGAGGCACACGATAAATAAATACCAGTTTCTTTTTTCATACGTTTGATTTTAAATAACACTATTTTGAACTTGTTTTATATTAATAGTGCGTATGAAAGGAAATTTAAGACACCCCTTTTTGCGAATTATTTTCTTTTTAAAAGATAATATTTTGTTGTTTTCTTTTGTGCTTTTTGTATACTTTTTTGTATGAAAATACTAATCGATAGTAAGAGTATTGCCGTTTAAAGTTACGGTTACTTTTTTTTTCATCCGATTAAGTAATTGAATGGTGTGTTCAAGCCCAAGCCGGCGATCAGCTACAAAGTGCATTTGTAGTTCATAGCTTTATTGCGAATTCTATACTTACATTGTACCAGCGTCCGAGATTTTGCATAATTTCCCGAAGAGTGACATCGTCAAAGTAGAAGTAGCCGTCTTTCCAGTAAATGTAAGAGTCCAAATCTACTTCCGTCAGGATAAAATTGCCGTCAGCTTGCAGATGTGCATCTTCTCCCGGAGTAATGGCAGTGTAGGCGCCCCCTTGGGTGTTACTGACTTCTACCTTTCCATTGATAAGTACTACGTGAGAGTCTTCCGGGTTGTAGCTGCGTATATTGAATTCTGTACCTAGTACACGTGTTTGTATACTTGAGTCTTTACAATAAATGGTTGCTGTTTATTAGGGGTTACTTTGAAGTATGCTTCACCTTCCAGATATACGGTACGTTCTTTTCTACAAATGCCGTGATAAATTAATCGGGTATTTGCATTGAGCCATACTTCTGTTCCGTCACAAAGGATCACTTTAAAGTTCTGCCCTCTGGGGATGGTCAGTGTATGAGTTTGAATCGTATTTTGTGCATTAGGGACATTGGCTACTGTCTTTTTAGTACGGCTGTATTCCAGATATTCTTTGGTTTTGGCAGCTACTTTCGATCTTTTGTGATTCACCTAATTTTATTTTCTCTCCGTCTTCAGCTTGCAGGGTAATTTCTTGGGGAGTATTATCTGCTGTAAAGACGGTGATTGGGTCAGGAGTCGGGAATATATCCAGAGTATTGGATATGATGAATACAAGACCTGTGAGGATAGCCGCCGCTGAGACCAGACTGATGGCGAGTTTCAGTCCGGCAAAAGGTTTTCGCTTAGTGTGTTTCGCTTTGAAACGAACTAATTCAGCTTCTACGTCTATCGATCCGGAGTTTGCTGTTGTTGTAACGCTACATTCATATCCATGATGTCACGGCATGTTTGCAGGCATTCATCATCTTCAAGAGCGCCGGACGTTTCTTTCTCATTGAGCTCTGAGGGGATTCCATGATATCTAATGCTTTTGATGGAATCATTTATATCGTTGTAACCTTTTGTCCTTATCCATAAATAACTTTTCAGTTCTTTTGGTTGTTTTTATTTCTATTACTTATTTTAATACGTTTGTTTAAGATAGTTAGATACCCTCTTTTATTCTTTTTAGCAAACTCTTTACGGAGTACAGAGAGTGCTTTTACAATGTGTTTTTGACAGCGCTTACGCTTATATTCAGTTCATCAGCCACTTCCTGATATTTTTTTCTTCGTACATAACATTCTTTCAAGATATGCCGGTGTGGGCAGTAAGCGTTGAAATAGCTTTGTGGATGCGCATCATCCTTTCGTCATATTCTTTGTATTCTGTTTCTGTGTATGATTCGGTCAGTTTTATATATAATTGAACATATTGTTCGTGTACGTTCTGATGACGCAAGTAATCGATGCATTTGTTACGGACGTAAACATAGAGATAAGATTTGGCTGTGGTTTTATCAATCTTGGCATAGTTAGTCCAAATAAATTCGAAAGCATCACTTGCGATATCTTTACTAGCCTCCATATTATTGATCAGATGGAATGCATAATAATAAAGTTGGGGGGTAGTACTCTTTAAAAAGATAGTCGAAATCTGCTTTGTCTTCCACGTGCTTTAAAGTGTTGAATAGTAAATAAATTGCGTTGCAAATAAACAAATAATAATTGAGAAAAGCAAAATGGCTTTTTGTTTTATATTTATTGTATCTTTTGTAGCGTCATTCTTTTTTCTTATATATTAGACTATATTAATGGAGAGTATTCTAATTACAGGTGCAAGTGGATTCATTGGAAGTTTTATTGTCGAAGAGGCACTGAAACGAAAGTTTGGTGTGTGGGCGGGGAACGTTCTAGCAGCAGCAACAGCAAGCAGTATTTGAAGAACCGGAAGATTCATTTTCTGGAACTGGACTTTTGCTCATCCTTAACGAATTGCGTGCCCAACTCTCCGGGCATAAAGGGACGTATAACAAATTTGATTACATTATTCATTGTGCGGGAGTCACCAAGTGTTCGGACAAGAAAACATTTGATTATGTAAATTATCTTCAGACTAAATATTTTGTTGATACGTTGAAGGCACTCAATATGGTTCCGAAGCAGTTTATCTATATCAGCACATTGAGCGTATTCGGACCGGTGCATGAAAAAGATTACTCGCCCATTTCGGCAGATGATTCTCCGATGCCTAATACGGCTTATGGATTTAGTAAACTCAAAAGCCGAACTTTTTATATACAGAGCATTCCCGGTTTCCCCTTATGTCATTTATCGTCCTACAGGAGTTTACGGTCCCCGTGAAATGGATTATTTCCTGATGGCAAAGTCCATCCGTCAGCATGTGGACTTCTTCGGTGGGTTTCCGGAGACAGGATCTGACTTTTATTTATGTAAAGGATATTGTGCAGGCCATCTTCCTTGGAAATAGAGAAAAGAGTAGCGAGAAAAGCGTATTTCCTGTCGGATGGAAACGTATATAAAAGCCGCACATTTTCGGACTTAATACAAAAAAAGAACTGGGCAATCCGTTTGTTATTCATATGAAATGTCCATTAATTGTGCTAAAAAGTTATATCTTTTGCTCGCTGAATTTATTGCTACGCGTTCCGGGAAGAGCAGTACGCTGAATTCTGACAAGTATAAAATAATGAAACAACGTAACTGGCAATGTGATATAACCCCTGCAATGACAGAGTTAGGGTATGCTCCCGAATATGATCTGGAGAAGGGAGTTCGTGAAACGATTGCCTGGTATAAAAACGAAGGATGGCTTTAGACTTATTTAAGCGAGTGGAAACCCGGAAGGGGTTGTTTGCTGTGGAGAAGATTACATTGATTTATAATCTGTTGACCTCCATCTTGATACTGTTCCTGTTTCAGCGAATGGATCATCCATGGCACATGTTGCTGGATAGGGCGATGATTGCTGCAATGACTTTCCTGTTGATGTATCTTTATCGGCTGGCACCTTGTAAAAGTTCTCGGCATTTGTGCGGGTTGTCATTCAGATGAGCCTGCTTTCGTACTGGTATCCCGATACGTTTGAGTTTAACCGGTTCTTCCCCAATCTTGATCATGTATTTGCTGTTGCCGAACAATTTATCTTCAATGGGCAGCCTGCTATCTGGTTCTGCCACACATTTCCGCATCTGATAGTCAGCGAAGCATTCAATTTGGGATATTTCTTCTATTATCCGATGATGCTGATTGTGACGTTATTCTACTTTATCTATAAGTTTGAATGGTTTGAGAAGATGTCATTTGTACTGGTAACTTCTTTCTTTATTTATTATCTCATTTATATCTTTTGTTCCGGTGGCGGGACCGCAATTCTATTTTCCGGCTATCGGGTTCGATAATGTGTCGAAAGGTATCTTCCCGGCTATTGGCGATTATTTCAATCATCATCAGGAACTATTGCCCGGTCCCGGCTATCAGCATGGGTTCTTCTACAATCTGGTAGAGGGCTCGCAGCAGGTAGGCGAACGACCTACTGCGGCATTCCCCAGTTCTCATGTCGGCATTTCCACTATCTTGATGATTATGGCGTGGCGTGGCAGCAAAAAGCTCTTTGCCTGCCTGATTCCTTTTATATGCTACTTTGTGGTGCTACCGTGTATATTCAGGCGCATTATGTTATTGACGCTATTGTAGGCTTCTTCTCAGCGTTCGTTTTATATGTTGTAGCAACGTGGATGTTCAAGAAGTGGTTTGCGCAGCCGATGTTTAAGTAAACCAATCTGGTATATCATCGATCTACAGATGCTAGATTGGCAGTTATCTCATCAAATATCCGGAACAATTCTTCCTTTGTTTCCGCCCGAAGCATAGCGATACGGGTATTACGAAAAATTAGGAATGCCTTTGAACAACGGACTGGCAGCCAGATGACGGCGTACATGCAGAAATACCTCTGCGTTCGTCAAGCAGATTCACACTGTCTACTACCTCCTGTCGTAATACCTCCATGCACCATTCAAAACTGAGTGGGGGAAGCGCTTCTCCTGTTTCCAGATAATGCTTCACTTCCTTGAATATCCAGGGGCGTCCGAAGCTTGCACGACCGATCATGACAGCGTCTACTCCATAACGGTCGAAACACTCCTTACAGCGTTGAGGCGTAGTCACATCTCCGTTGCCGATGATAGGAATATGCATGCGGGGATTGTTTTTTACTTCCCCTATCAGTGTCCAGTCTGCTTCTCCGGTGTACATTTGCGCACGGGTCCTACCGTGGATAGTCAATGCGGTAATACCGCAATCCTGCAATTGTTCTGCCAAATCTACAATGATTTTATTATTGGCATCCCATCCCAGACGAGTTTTTACAGTTACCGGTATTTTCACGGCATCTACTACCGCACGGGTAATCTCCAGCATCTTCGGAATATTCTGTAACATTCCTGCTCCAGCACCTTTTCCCGCTACTCTTTTCACCGGGCAACCGAAGTTGATATCGAGAATATCAGGCTGTGCCTGTTCCACTATTTTGGCGGCTTCCACCATTGTTTCCGTATCCTTCCCATAAATCTGAATGGCAACAGGACGCTCTTCGTCACTGATGCTCAACTTCTGCGCGGTCTTGTTGACGGCACGTATCAATGCATCACTCGATACAAACTCGGTATATACCATGTCGGCACCGAACTTTTTTGCACATCAGGCGGAAAGCCGGGTCTGTCACGTCCTCCATGGGGGCGAGTAGTATAGGATGTTCTCCCCAGGTCTATATGGTTTATCTTCATAATTGACACTTCTTTTTTGCCGTGCAAAGGTACGGATAAAAACTGAAAGAACTATTTGTTGAGGTAAGTTTCACGGATGCGGATTAATTCGTACCTTTGCATACTCCTATCACATTTTAATGATTATCGAACAGTAAAATGAATATAAAAGACTTTGAAATAATGGCGCCTGTCGGTTCGCGCGAGAATCTCTTGCGGCAGCCATTCAGGCTGGAGCCGATTCTATCTATTTTGGTATAGAAAACCTTAACATGCGTGCCCGTTCTGCCAATACGTTTACCGTTGATGATTTGCGTGAGGAATAGCCGGACGTGCGACGAACACGGGATGAAAAAAGCTATCTGACAGTCAATACGATTATCTATGATAAGGATATTCCTTTTGATGCGTACTATTGTCGATGCGGCCAAAGCAGCCGGAATATCTGCAGTGATTGCTGCTGACGTGGCAGTGATGAATTATGCCCACCGGATCGGGCAGGAAGTGCATTTGTCTACTCAGCTTAATATATCGAATGCGGAAGCCTTTGAAATTTTATGCCCAGTTTGCCGATGTTGTGGTGCTTGCACGCGAACTGAATCTGGAGCAGGTTGCAGAGATTTATCGTCAGATCCGGGAAGAAAATATCTGTGGACCGAGTGGTGAACAGATTCAAGTATTGAGATGTTCTGTCACGGTGTATGGCAGTCTCCGGAAAGTGCTACCTCTCTTTGCATGAAATGAATCACTCCGCCAACCGGGGGGCTTGTATGCACGTATGCCGTCGTTCTTATACCGTTCGTGATAAGGAGACAGATGTGGAACTGGATATCGACAACGAATATATCATGTCGCCGAAAAGACTTCATTATATGAATAAGATGATGGGATGCAGGTGTATTCAAAATCGGAAGGTCGTGCCCGTGGCCCTGAGTATGTGCGTACAGTGGTAGAATGTTATAAAGAGGCGATTCAGTCTTATTTGGACGATACCTTTACAGACGAAAAATCGCAGCTTGGGACGAACGTCTGAAAGCTGTTTTCAACCGTGGATTCTGGGATGGCTATTCACCTCGGACAACGGCTTGGCGAATGGACCCGGAATTATGGCTCGGCCGCTACGGAGCGCAAAATCTATGTGGGTAAAGGTATCAAATACTTCTCCAATATCGGCGTTTCCGGAATTTCTGGTGGAGGCGTCCGAAAGTCAGTGTAGGCGATAAATTGCTGATTACGGGACCAACCACCGGTGCAGTCTTCATGACGCTGGACGAAGCCCGCGTCGATCTGAAACCGGTAGAAACAGTCAAGAAGGGACAGCGCTTCTCGATGAAATCAGACAAGATACGTCCCAGCGACAAAATTATATAAATTGGTATCTACCGAAGAACTGCCAAAGAAGTTCAAAAGGACTTGATGTGAACAGAAAAGAGGATAAACAGATGAGTCAGTACATTTACGAGGCTGGAGATGAAGGTACGCGATTATGAATGCGACCTGCAAGGTATTGTCAACAATGCCAATTATCAACATTATCTGGGCATACCCGCCATGAGTTTCTGATCTCGGTAGTATTAGCTTTGCAGCGCTTCATGAGCAGGGAGTCGATCCGGTAGTGGCGCGCATCAATATGGCTTTCAAGACTCCGTTGAAGAGTGGAGATGAATTTGTCTCCCAAGCTATATATATGAAAAAAAAGGTATCAAGTATGTGTTCTATCAGGATATCTTCCGCAAAAGTGATCAAAAAGTAGTGAAAATCCACGGTTGAAACGGTATGTGTGGTAAACGGACGTTTGAGTAGCAGCAATTATTCGACAACGTCTTTGCTCCATACCTGAAATGACCGATAACGAAGAAGAACAGATTTATAGCATCGCTCTGACCATGGTGCCCGGTATCGGGCATTTGAGCGAAGCGTCTGGTAGAAGGGCATGAAAAAGTGCCACTGATGTCTTCCGCTACCGGAAAGAGCTTTCCGAACGTATTCCCAGGTTAACGAACGGATATCTGCCACTGGATTGTCCGTCACTCATTGCCCGTGCAGAGCAGGAACTCAGTTTCTGCAGAAGAACCGCATTCAATGCCTGACTTATTATGATGAAGCTATATCCTTCCCGTTTGCGGGAGTGTGAGGATGCTCCTGTCGTGCTTTTTCTTCAAGGGAAATGCGGATTTGAATGCTTTCTCCATATTCTAAATATGGTGGGTACCACGCTACCGATTATGGAACGCAACTTTTGCGCTACTTTCCTTCGTGACTTGAAAGCGTTATATGTCCTGATGTGTTAGTGGTCAGCGGCCCCTTGCCTATGGCATTGATATCAATGCCCACCGGGCGCTTTGGATAATGGACTGGCTACGGTAGGCGTATTGGCTCATGGATTAGACCGTATCTATCCCTCTCCATCGTAAAACGGCTGTTGAGATATGCTCGACACAGAGGTGGTCTGCTGACTGAGTTTCTTGTCGGCACAACACCGGACAAGCATAATTTTTGTTAGGGGCCGAAACCGCAGCCAGGCAGGGTATGTGCGACGCTACTGATTGTGACAGAATCTGCCGCAAAAAGGCGGTTCCCCGATTGCCGAAGCTGTACGCAACTGGAACGTGAAGCACAATGA
>VOFK01003788.1_pt1 | contig 52563 bp, 80 predicted proteins | sample 5384121 | NCBI WGS metagenome assembly VOFK01 (sample SAMN12384730, study PRJNA508395) | human gut metagenome | isolation source: healthy gut J | host: Homo sapiens | reverse complement strand
GTGCCTTCAACCCGCTGCTGCTGCAGTGCCTGCAGGAGCCGCGCCGCGCCTGCAGGCCGAGCTGAGTACCTCCGCCGCAGCCGATGCCCCCCGCAACACCCTTGCCGAGGCGCAGCACCTCTCGGAGACGCTGTTGGAGGAGAACGCGCTGCCCGGGCAGGACCGCATGCTCCGCGTGCTGTCGGTGCTGCGTGCCAAAGCGGACTTTTTTGTCAAAAACGCCCGCTGCATCCAAATGGAATACAACGATACCACGGGCCTGGTCCACTTTTCGCCGTGGGCGGTCGAGCATATGAAGGTCCCTGCCGAGCTGCATCTGCCCGAGGACATCGACAAATCCGGCTTCACGCGGGAGGGTATCCGCCGCATCCAGAAAGCGCTGCGCGCGACCACCAGTGCCCACCCCAACACCGAGCTTTCGATGCTGCTGCCCGTTGACGGCGAGCTGCGCTGGCACCGCATTGCCCTGCGCAGCATCTGGAGTGAGAACGATCCCCCTTCTATCTGGGCGCAGTGGGGCAGGCAGCCCCCGTTGAGGAGCTTTGCGACTACCACCGCGAGCTTTCCGCGATGTGCTGACCCACGCCTACAACCGCAGCTTTTTGAGAGCCATCTGCTGCAGCAGATGGAGGCGGACGGCGTCCTGCTGCTTGACCTCGACCATTTCGGCACAATCAACGAGACCTACGGCCGTCAGGCCGGCGACGATACGATCCGCACCGTGGTGGGTGCGGTCTCGGCCTGTGTGCGCAGCAGCAGCGATGCGCTGGTGCGCTACGGTGATGACGAGTTCCTGCTGCTGTTCCCCCCATATCTCGCCGCATATCTTTGCACAGCGGGCGGAGGAGATCCGCGCCTCGGTCGAGTCGATCCGGCTGACCGACTACCCCGACCTGCGCCTGACGGTCTCTCTCGGCGGCGTGTACGGCGCCTGCCCGATCGAGCCGGCCATTGTACAGGCCGAGACACTGCTGCACGATGCCAAGCAGACAAGAAACTGCTGCCTGCTCCGCCAATATACTGAGGAAAAATAATTTCATTGTCAGAAAGGTGATTTACCATGACATTACAGGAATTTTATGCCCGTGTCGGCGGCGATTACAGCGCCACCCTCAGCCGCCTGCCCAGCGAGGCGCTCATCAAAAAATTTGTTCTGAAATACCCCGGCGACCCCAGCTTTGAGCAGCTGCGGGCTGCACTGGACGCGCAGGATTGGGAGCTGGCTTTCCGCGCCAGCCACACCCTCAAGGGCGTGGCCCAGAACCTCGGCATGGACCGCCTGTACAAGGCCGCCGCCGCCCTCTGCGATGCGGTGCGCGGCCCCAAGCCGCTGGAGGATGCAAGCCTCTGGCCGCCCGTCCTTGCCGCCCATGAGGAAGTGCTGGCGGCGGTCCGGGAACTGTAAAAAGCACCCACTTGCAGGCCGGCCCTGCAGAATACTATGTGCGGTGCCTCTACCGCCGCACAGGAAAACCGGAGTGCCCCTGCCATGTACAATAATAAGGAGAGCTTTCCCGCCCTGCGGCGCGCGGTCTGCTGCCTGCTGCTTGCCAGTATGCTGCTGGCCGCACTGCTGGGCTTTGCCATGCCTACCAGCGCGGCGGGCAGCGATGACACGCCCCGAAAAGCGCACCCTGCGCGTAGGCTTTACGCCTACACGGGCTACCATATCATGGATAAGGACGGCCACCGCAGCGGCTATTCCTACGAGGTACTGCAGCGGATCGCACAGTATGAGAATGTAAAGTTTGAGTATGTGGCCTACGACTGTGATGCCAACGAGGCCGCCGATATGCTGGAGCGCGGCGAGATTGACCTGCTGCCCACGCTGCGCAAGACGCCGGAGCGCGCCGAGCGCTTTGCCTTTTCCAGCGATCCGATCTCCAATCTGGCCACAATGCTGACCGTCAAGGCCGGCAACCGCAGCATCGTTGCGGGCGACTACGAAACCTACGACGGCATGATCGTCGGCATGAGCCGCCGCGGCAACGGCCGCAACCAGAGCTTTATCCATTACGCCGAGGAGCACGGCTTTACCTACACGCCGATCTACTTCGACACGGACGAGGAGCTTTCGCTGGCGCTGCGCACCGGGGTGATCACAGCGGCCGTTTCCAACCGGCTGCGCAAGACCAACAACGAGTGGATCATCGACACCTTTGACCAGCAGGACTGCTACATTGCCGTACGCAAGGACGACAGCGCCACCCTGCAGCTGGTCAATGACGCCCCTGACCAAGATGGACCGCGATGACCCCACCTGGCGCACGACCCTGTTTGACAAGTACAACAAGAACATCCACTCCAGCAACAAGCTCTACCTGACCGCCGCTGAGGAAAAAACTACATCACCGCCCACAACGCAAACGGCATCATCTTTCAGGTTCTGGTCAACCCGGACCGCTACCCCTACTCCTATCTGGACAAGGACGGCTGCCCGACCGGCATCATGGTAGACCTCTTTAAGCTCGTGGCAGACCGCGCCCAGCTGCACTACAGCTTTTTGACGCCGGCCAGCCGCAGCGAATACCGCACGATGCTTGATAGCAGCGGTGCTGATTTCGTCATAGATTTCTCCGATGATTACTCCACGGCGGAGGATTACGGCTACCAGCTGACAAATTCCTACCTTTCGGCGGAGTTTTCATGGGTCATGCTGCGCAGCCACAGCGGCGGGCTGAGCAAGGCGGTCGTGCCCGACAATTTCAACTCTGATTCGCTTGAGATGCCGGGCCTGCAGGATATTTCCAGCGTGAGATACGCCGACTCGCTGACGACTGTCTGGCGGCTGTGCGCAGCGGCGATGCGGACGCCTGCTACACCTACACCTATCAGGCCGAGCGCGCCGTCTTTGACGACAAGTATAACGAGCTGCGCGCGATGCTCAGCGATGAACGCCGCAGCTTCTGCATCGGCGTGCGCGCTGACTATGATGTACTTCTGCTCAGCGTGCTGAACAAGAGCGTGGACAGCCTGACCCGTGCCGATGTCGTGGCGCTGACCAATAAGTATATCAATCTGGGCCGGCAGGAATTCTCGCTGGTGCGCCTGACCTACCAGTATCCCCTCTTTGTGGTGCTCATCGTGCTCTGCGTGATCATCACCAATGTCTGCGTGGTGCTTTCGATGCGTGCACGCCGCTTCCGCGATCCCGTGACCGAGGCTGCCCTGCACCGTGCCGAGGAGGCCAGCGCCGCCAAGACCGAGTTCTTGTCCAACATGTCCCACGACATCCGCACCCCCCATCAACGGCATCATGGGCATGCTGGATATTGCCGAAGACAACTTTGAGGATCAGGCCCGCGTGAAAGACTGCCTGGCCAAGATGCGCGGCGCGGCCTGCCACCTGCTGTCGCTCGTCAACGATGTGCTGGACATGTCCAAGATCGAGTCCGGCAGCATGAAGCTGCTCAACAATCCCTTTGATCTGCGCGTGCTGCTGCAGGCCTGCTGCGACATCGTGGAGGGGCAGATCATTGAGCGCAATCTCACCTTCACCAAGCAGATCGGCCCGTTCTGGCACCCCTATCTCGTCGGCAGCGAGCTGCATGTCCGGCAGGTACTGATCAACATCCTCTCCAACGCCGTCAAAGTACACGCCGGACGGCGGCACGATCCGCTTCTGCGCCAAGAAACCCTGTATGAGGAGGGCCTTGTCCATCTGCGGATGGAGATCACGGACAACGGCATCGGCATGAGCGAGGAGTTCCTGCAGCATATTTTTGAGCCCTTTACGCAGGAGCAGCGCTCAAGCCGCACCCACTACAAGGGCACGGGCCTCGGCATGGCCATCACAAAGAAGCTCGTTGACCAGATGCACGGCTCGCTCGATGTCGAGAGTGAGCCCGGCAAGGGCTCGACCTTCATCGTGCGGCTGTCGCTGCCGGTGGACCCCACGCCCCACCCTGTGGCCGAGCAGCAGCCCGCCAAGCAGGAGGACACGCCGACCCTTGCAGGGGCTGCACCTGCTGCTGGCTGAGGACAATGAGCTGAACAGCGAGATCGCTGTGACCCTGCTGGAGGCAGAGGGCGCCGAGGTGACGGCCGTGACCAACGGCCGCGAGGCGGTCGATGCCATCCAGCACGCCGCGCCCCACACCTACGATGCCGTCCTGATGGATGTCATGATGCCCGAGATGAACGGCCTTGAGGCCACCCGGCTGCATCCGCGCCTTTGAGGGGCGTTGGCCCCGACGAGGGCACGCCGATCATTGCAATGACAGCCAATGTCTTTGCCGATGATGTGCGCGCCTGCCTCGAGTCCGGCATGAACAGCCATGTCGGCAAGCCGCTCGACATGCGGGTCCTGATGCGCGAGATCCTCAAGTACACCCACCGAAGCTGAAGAATCTAAAGTCTGCGTCATTATTTTTTTAACAAAAATTAAAAATTACGCCTGCCTTATTGCAAAAACGATTTTTTCCGATGTATAATGGAAAGGAATTTTTTTGGGATACGGCGGGCGTTTCTGCGTCCCCGGTATGGAGGGTGAATTATGGCAACGAAGTATATTTTTGTGACCGGCGGCGTTGTCTCCGGTCTGGGCAAGGGCATCACGGCGGCCAGTCTGGGGCGGCTGCTTAAAACGCGCGGGCTGAAGGTCGCCAGCCAGAAGCTGGACCCCTATATCAATGTGGACCCGGGCACGATGAGCCCGCTGCAGCACGGCGAGGTCTTTGTGACGGACGATGGCACCGAGACCGACCTCGACCTCGGCCATTATGAGCGCTTTACCGATGAAAACCTGAACAAATACTCCAACCTGACCACCGGCAAGGTCTACTGGAATGTCCTGAACAAGGAGCGTCAGGGTGCCTATCTGGGCCAGACTGTGCAGATCATCCCCCACATCACCAACGAGATCAAGAGCTACATCTACAACCTTGCCAAAAGCACCGAGGCTGATGTTGTCATCACCGAGATCGGCGGCACCACCGGCGATATCGAGAGCCAGCCGTTTCTCGAGGCCATCCGTCAGGTCGGGCTGGAGCAGGGCCCCGAGAACTGCTGCTACATCCATGTGGTGCTGGTGCCCTATATTTCCGGCTCCGATGAGTACAAGTCCAAGCCGGCCCAGCACTCCTGCAAGGAGCTGCAGGGCATGGGCATCTCCCCCAATGTCATCGTCCTGCGTGCCGACGGCCCGGTCGGCAATGACATCAAGCGCAAGATCAGCATGTTCTGCAATGTGCGCCCCGACTGCGTGATCGAGAACCTGACGATGCCGAGCCTTTACGAGTGCCCGCTGATGCTGGAGGCCGCCGGCCTGACCAATGTGGTGGCCCGCCAGCTGCACCTGCAGACCCCGCCGACCGACCTGACCGAGTGGAAGGAGCTGATCAGCCGCATTGCCACCCGCAGCAAGACCTGCACCATCGCACTGGTGGGCAAGTATGTCAAGCTGCACGATGCCTACCTCAGCGTTATGGAGAGCCTGTACCACGCCGGCTTTGAGAACGAGAGCAAGGTCGAGATCAAGTGGGTGGACAGCGAGCATCTGGTGGATCAGGGCTGCTGCGCCGAGGAGCTGGGCGATGCGGACGGCATCATCATCCCCGGCGGCTTCGGCGACCGCGGCATCGAGGGGATGATCCAGGCTGCCCCAGTACGCGCGGGAGAACCATGTCCCCTACTTCGGCATCTGTCTGGGTATGCAGATCATGGTCATGGAGTATGCCCGCAATGTGCTGGGCTACGCCGACGCCAACTCCAGCGAGTTTGCCCCCGAGGGCCAGCACAATGTCATTGACCTGATGCCCGACCAGCAGGGCGTTGAGACGAAGGGCGGCACGATGCGGCTGGGCAAGTACCCCTGCACCATCACCCCCGGCACCAAGATGGCCGAATGCTACGGCACGACCGAAATTGATGAGCGCCACCGCCACCGCTATGAGTTCAACAATGCGTTCCGCGCCGAGTTTGAGGAGAAGGGCCTTGTCATTGCCGGCACCAGCCCTGACGGCCGCCTTGTCGAGGCGGTCGAAATTCCGGGGCGCGACTTCCACCTCGGCGCACAGTTCCACCCCGAGTTCAAGAGCCGCCCGAACCGCGCCCACCCCCTGTTCAAGGGGCTTCATCGCCGCTGCGCTGCAGTACCAGAGCGCGCATACCCCGACCGACCACCCTGTCTCGCTGGGGGAGTAATTTCATAAATTTTGCCCCGCCGTCAAGGCGGGGCTTTTTGCTTCCCATCAATTTACAACTTTTTCACATTCTGCGCGCAGTAACACTTCCCCCTCGTTCGTATTAGTATACAGAAGCAGGCAGCCAAAGCCGCACAATATTCTGTCGAAAAATCCGGCTATATCTTGTGCGGAATTTCGCTTGTTTTATGCCCCGCCCGGGGCGTATAATGATACATCAACGAAAGGATGCAAACTGTATGCGCAACTGGTGTTCACGCCATCCGGTCTGGTTCATGGCGTTCTATGCTCTGTTTTATCTGACCTTTTTCGCGCTGCTGGAGCGCACGATCCAATCCCCCGACCTGTGGGTCCATTGCCGTCTGGACGATCTGATCCCCTTCTGCAAATATGCCATCGTGCCGTATCTGCTGTGGTTCCCGTGGATCCCGTTCACCCTGTTTTACCTGCTGTACAAGGCCCCGCGCGGATTTCTGGCGGCTTTGCCTGCCGCTGTTCACCGGCATGACGATGGCACTGCTTTTCACGCCATCGTGCCGAACGGGCTGGCACTGCGGCCGCGCTTTGTGCCGGGCAGCGACATTTTTTTTGCCCAGCTTGTCCGTGCGATCTACCGCAGCGATACGCCGATGAATGTCTGCCCGTCCATCCATGTTTTCAACTCGGTCACGCTGATGCTGGCCTATTACCGCAGCAGCATTTTTTGACGCGCCGCGCCGCCGCTGGATGCGCCCGGCCGCCATGGTGCTGTGCGTGTCCATCACAATGTCCACGATGCTGCTCAAGCAGCACAGCGTCATTGATGTCGTGTTCGGCCTGCTGCTGGCCCTGACGCTGGATTACGCTGCCACAGCGCTGCAAAGCGTCCCCCGCAAGACGCAGACGCCTGCCGGAGCGGTTGTAAACACAAAGCACCCCCCTGCCTGTATTTGCCGTACAGGCAGGGGGTGCTTTATTGTTTATGGTGAAGAGAGGGCTTTTTTGCTTTTTCCGTTACAGTGCATACACTAAAATGCCCGCCACGATCATGACCAGCGCCACGATCTTCTTAGGGTTCATCTTTTCATGGAAGATCGTCACGCCGAAGATCGTCACATAGAGATACCCAGTGGCCTCCAGCACCGGGCCGATGTTCAGCGGCACGCCCTTGTAGGCCAGCATCGTAAGCAGCGTACACCCCACAAACAGGCCGTAGCCCAGAATCACGCGCCAGTCGGTGTACTCCGCCACAAGGGGAGGTATGCTCCCCGCATAGCAGCTTTTTTCAGCAAGACCTGCGACACCGACGACAGAAAGGTGCTGCACAGGTAGAGCAGCACATAGGGCAGCTGTGTCTGATTCATTTGCCGCCCTCCTCTTCGTTGTCGGCACGCACAAACAGCACAATGCCTGCAATGATGATGACGGCCCCACGACCTGCCGTGGGGTAACGGCCTCGCCAAAGACGGCCATGCCCAGCAGAATGCCCCAGACGACCGTTACAGCCTTATTAGCATAGGCCGTTGTCAGCGGCAGATGCTTGATGACCTGCTGCCAGCCGATGGCATAGGCAACAAGCGCCGCCAGCATCAACCCGTACAGCAAAAGGAACGCCGCGCTCAAAAACGGCTGCTGCGCCGCCAGCTTGCTGCACACGCTGCTGCCCGCATAGATACCCAAAATGACATGCAGCAGGAGGAACCATTTTGCCTGCTGCCTCATGCGTTGTCCTCCCCATGGCGGATGACCTCACGCTCAACATACTGCGGTGCGGCGTTGGCGCACATGTAGATGCGGCCGACATACTCGCCGATGATGCCCAGCACGACCAAGATCATGCCGCCCAAAAGCAGCAGCAGCGCCGTGGTGGACGCCCAGCCCATCGGGGCTGCGCCGCGGGTGAAGTGGTCAATGACGATATAGATCAGGTAGACAAAGCCCGCTGCTGCAAACAGCGTGCCGAAATAGGTGGCGATGCGAAGCGGCTTGACCGAAAACGAGGTAAAGCCGTTCATCCAGAGGGTTCAGCAGCTTCCGCAGCGTATAGCCGGAGCTGCCCTCTTCGCGGGCGCGGTGATGCACCGGCACATTGCAGATATGCTTGGTGGAGCGCAGCACAAGGCCGATCACATACGGGTAGCAATGCTCATACCGCAGCATCTCGTCCACCACAAAACGGCGGGCGGCAAAGTAGCTGTTGACGACCAGCTCCGGCGGCTTGCCCAGCATGATCTCGGTCATCTTGCTGTTGGCCCAGCTGCCCAGATTGCGCCAGCCGGCCTGCCTTTTCGTGTCGTAGCTGGCGTAAACCACATCATAACCGGCATCGATCTTCTCCAGCAGCTTGCCCACCTCATCGGCGGGAGTCTGGCCGTCATCGTCCAGACAGACAATGATATCCCCGCTGCATTTGTGGAAGCCTGCCATCAGCGCAGCATGCTGCCCGAAGTTTTTGGCCAGATCCACCCCGGTCACATGATCATCCGCGGCCACCAGCGCACGGATTGTGCCGATGGTATCATCGGGCGAGCAATCGTTGACCAGAATGACCTCATAGTCATACTGCGGCATCGTCTTCATGGTGGCGGTGATCTCCGCCACCACCTCCCCACCGTATGCTGGGAACGGTAGCAGGGGGATCACATAAGAAATTTTCTGCATAGCTTCGTTATCCTTCCAGATGTGTTCAACTGCGCTTATAGATCACCAGATCCTCGGTGGAGACGACCTGCTGCCAGTTTTCGGCCAGCAGGCGTTCCTCCACGCGGGTGCCGTGGCCGCACATCACATAGCGGGAGTAGATGGGTTTCTCGGCGTCCCACAGGTAGCTGTTTTTGTCAAATTCAATGCCCATGCCGTCCGGCACAGCATACAATTACCGTGGAATACCGTATCATCGTAGGCGTAGGCCAGGGGTGCTGTTCAAGGATCGCTTCCCGCGTCGGCCGCGTCCTCACGCAGGACCTGCTCCACGATTTCCATCCGAGCAGCCATCTCTGTGTTGATTTCAGGCAGACTGCCGCGGGGAAAAGTTCACCGGGAAAAGCAGCACCAGCAGCACAGGCATATAGACCGCTGCTGGTGCGGCATCCTCCGCCACAAAAGCGGCGATCAGCAAAATTGCCAGCAGCATCAGATGGCGGGGGTCAATGCTGTACATGGTCAGCAGCACCAGCACCACAATTCCCGCACAGAACGCAGCGCAGGATTTCAGCGCTGTGGGGGGCGGCCTCTGCGCTTATCCCAGACCAGACAAGCCGCTGCCACCAGAGCAACCGCCAAAAAGGTCAGCACACCGCCGCCGATGTAGGTCACATCGCCCTGCAGTGTAGGCACAATATCATACTGCCACGCTGCAGCCAGCAGTTTGACAGCCCGCTCCCATTCATAGCGCACAGCCGCTATCGGGTGACCCTGCAAAAGCAGCTGCACACCGGCAAAATCCATGCCGCCGCCGAAATACGCTGCCGCCATCTTTGTCATCGAAAAAATCGACAGGACAAACGAGGCCGCCGCTGCCGCAAAGGCAGACACAGCGGCGCTTTTTGTGCTGCCATACCGCCGTCAGCGGAAACACCCAGAACAGCAGCGCGTAGGGGCGAAAAATCGTTTCGAGCGCGCAGGCCGCTGCCCCGATGACCAGCCAGCCGGTCTTGCCGGTGCGGCGCACCGCAGCCGCCGAGCCTACGATGACAAAGGCCATCAGATACTGCATGGCCTCCGATGCACCGCTGACTGAGGATTGCAGCGGTCGCAACACACCCAGCAGCACCCCGCACAGGGGCAAGGCACTGCCAGACATTCAGCCGGGCACTGCGGGCGTAATATGCGATTCCCAGTGTGATCAGCAGCAGATTGCACCTCAGCACCACATTGACACTGGGGCCGAAGAAAATGCCGGGACAGCATAGGCCCAGATCAGAAACGGCCCCCAGTGCTGTAGCGTCCGATGTCGGCCGTATTCTCATTATAGCCAAAGTATCCCTGCGGCCCACCGTGGGTGATGACACTGACGACCTCGCGGTTGTAGATAGCCTCATCGTTGTTCATTGTGCTGGGCAGCCAGACCTCCCACGGTGCGGTACGGTAGCTGATAAAGTAGACCCCCGCAAGGAACACAACTGCCCCCAACAGGCAAAACAGCGCGTTGGGGGTCTTTTTGAACAGCTTTTGGATTTTTTGCAGTCGATTTCCCATCGTTATTTCTCCGCCAGCCGGGCCATGAACACTACATCGCGGTATTGGCCGTCCAGCAGCTCCATATCGCGGAAAACGCCCTCCTGCACAAAGCCGGCCTTTTTCATAGCTGCGGCGGGCGGCGGTGTTTTCCGCCAGCACCCGCAGACTGATGCGGCGCAGCTGCAATTCGGCAAAGCCAAAATCGGTAAAGAGCTTTGCCGTCTCGGTGCCGAGGCCTTTGCCGCGCGCGCTTTCCTCGCCGATAAAAATACCGTACTCGGCGCTGCGGTTATGGTTGTCTATATCGCGGTAATAGACCGACCCGATGGGCTTATCATCAGCCTTGTCGATGATGATATACTGCACGACCTGCCCGGTGGCGACTTTGGTAGCCAGCCAGCTGCGGTGCATTTCCGGCGTGAAGGTCTGGCGGAAGATAAAATTCTGCACGACCGACGGCGTATTGCGCCATTTCACGATCAGATCAGTGTCCGCATCGGCAATGGGCCGCAGCCGGACAGCCGCACCCTCCAGAACCGGGAGATTTTTTACATCCATAGTGTGTCCTTTATCCTGCTATCTTGTGTGCTCATACAGCACGCACTTTTCACTTTCATACAAAACCGACCAGCCGTCTGCAGTCAGGCGGGCGGCTGTATTGCTGCCCGCGCTTGTAAAGACATACCGGGCATAGACCGGATTGGCTGCATCCTCCAGATAGCTGTTCTCGTCAAACTGGATTCCCATGCCGTCCGGCACGCCGTACAGCAGACCGCAGTGAACCTCATCGAGAAAGGCGTATGCCGCCGTATGGTCCCAGGGATCCTCGCTATCGACTGCAGCCTGACTCTTTTCCAGTGCCGCCTGCACCTGCTGCACCTCATTGTCCCAAACCTCGCTGTAGCGCGCGGCAGGCCATAGCCCTTGGCCAGACTGAGCACACCGGTCAGCGCCAGCAGCACCGACACCGCGGCCGTGGCTGCGGCAGTGCGGCGGTTCTCCAGCAAAAGGCTTGCCAACAGCAGCAGATCCAGAATCAGCGTATGGCGCGAGCCCTCGCCCGGGCGGTACATCAGCATCAACGCCAGAAAAACGATGCCCGAGGTCGCAGCGGCGCACCCCTTCCAGAACACAGGGCGCTGCCGCCGGGCATCCCATGCCAGACAGGCCAGCACAATGCAGAGCAGCAGAAAGAACAGAAGATAATATCCGCCGCTGCGCTGGGCAAAATCCGTAAGGATCGTCTGCCCAACGGTCTGCAGCGCCCCCATCAGCTTATGGACAACATCCTTCAGCGCTTCGATCGGGTGACCGTGGAGAAGCTCCTGCACGGGGGTCATGTCCACATTCGTGAAGAAGTAGGGCGCGTAAAATTTCGACATCAGCACCAGCGTGCCGCCCAACGAGACTGCACCGCCCGCAACACACCGCGATGCGGCGCCGGTCATGCCACGCCAGCGCCAATGGGTAGAGCCAAAGCACGGCCTCATAAGGGGCGCACCAAAGTGGCAACGGCACAAAGCAGGCAGAGCGCGACCCATGCGGCGCGGCTTTTATCCCGCCGGGCCAGAATACCGCAGCCCAGCACCGCCAGCACAAGCGCATAGTGAAGCGGCTCCTGCATGGCGGAGAACACATAGCGTATCGGTGCGTTGAAGGCGGCCAGCGCGGCAGCAAAGACTGCCTGCTGCTTGCCGTTCAGCCGTGCAGCCCGCGCGAAAAAGGTCCACCCTGCAACCACAAACAGCAGATTGCACCACAAAAAAGCATTCTGCCCGCGCAGGAAAAGCCCCGGCAGCGCGTACACAAAAAAGACAGCCGGCCCCCATGCGGCAAAGGTGCCGCTGGCGGCATGCGATTCATTAAAGCCGAAATATCCCTGCGGCGCACCGCAGCGCACCACAGCGGCCAGCTGCTTGCTGTAGATGACCTCATCACTCCAATAGCTGCACGGCAAAAAGATCTGCTGCAGCGGGACGCGGTAGACTGCCAGCTCATACACAAGCAGAAAAGCCAGCGCCGCAGCGGCGGTGCCCAGCACCTGCGCCCAGTCCGGTATACGCTTACTGCGCATAAAATTCCAGAACTTTTTCGATGACCTGCTTGCGGTCGGACTCGGTCAGGCCATAATACATGGGCAGGCGGACAAGGCGCTCGCTCTCGGCGGTGGTGTAGACATCCGTGCCGTCAAAGCGGCCGAACTTCTCGCCCGCCGGGGCGGAGTGCAGCGGGATATAGTGGAATACCGCCAGAATATCGTTGTTTTTCAGGTGGCGGATCAGCGCCGTGCGCTCCTCAAGGTCCTTGCACGAGGTAGAACATGTGCGCATTGTGTACACAGTCTGCCGGAATCACAGGCAGCTCGACCTTACCGGCATCAGCCAGCGGCTGGAAGGCGGCGCGGTAGGCGTTCCATGTGTTCATGCGGTCGTTGTTGATCTCGTCCGCGTGGAGCAGCTGCGCCCAGAGATAGGCCGCGTTCAGCTCGCTCGGCAGGTAGCTGTCGCCAAAATCGACCCAGGTGTACTTATCGACTTGGCCGCGGAAGAATTTCGCGCGGTTTGTGCCTTTTTCGCGCAGGATCTCGGCGCGTTCATTGTAGGCCGGGTTGTTGATGACCAGCGCACCACCCTCGCCCATCGAGTAGTTCTTCGTCTCATGGAAGGAGTAGCAGCCGAAATCACCGATGGTGCCAAGCGCACGGCCCTTGTAGCTGCTCATGACGCCCTGCGCCGCATCCTCCACGACCTTGAGGCCATGGCGATGCGCGATCTCCATGATCGTGTCCATCTCGCAGGCAACACCGGCGTAGTGCATCGCCACGATGACCTTGGTCTTGTCTGTGATGGCCTGCTCGATTTTCGTCTCGTCAATGTTCATCGTGTCGGGGCGGATGTCCACAAACACCAGCCGCGCCCCCGCCAGCACCGCAGAGGTCGCCGTGCTGGAGAAGGTGAAGCTGGGCAGGATAACCTCATCACCGGGCTGCAGGTCGCACAGCAGCATGGCCATATCCAGCGCCGTGGTGCCGCTGGTGGTCAGCAGCACCCTTCTGGGCATGGAAGCGCTCCTCCAGCCATGCGTTGCACTGCTTGGTAAAGGCACCATCGCCGCAGATCTTGTGGGACGCAATGGCCTGCTTTACATATTCGATTTCTTCACCCACGCAGGGGGCACATTAAACGGGATCATAAGAATCCTTCTTTCACGGCTAAATTTTTTATCAGATACTACAGTATACCACAGTTTTCGGATTTTGTCACTTTTTACGCGCGCATCGTTGTAAGCGCGGATCATGACCGCTGCAAACCAGAGCATCAGGGACGCTGAACGCCACAAAGGCCACAGCCGCCAGTGTGGTCAGCGCAGGCAGGCAAAAGTGCGCCACGCTGTAGACGGCCAGCGGCAGCGCCGCAAGGTACGGCACCCTGCTGCTCTGCCGCCCCTGCCAGCCGGAGCAGCACCACCGATGCGCCCCAGAACAGCCAGAGATCCGCCACACGCAGCGCGGGAATCAGCCAGACCGATGCACCACCCGCAGGCACACCGCTGAGGATCAGCTCCAGCACAAGGCCCGCCGCACCGAAAAGCACCGGCAGCCTGCTTTTGGAGGCCAGCAGCAGGTAGCCCACCAGCGCCAGCACGGTCAGCGAGACCTCCCCTGAATGGCGGCGTTTTCCGGCACAGAGAGCAGTGCCCGGCCTGCCGCCGCCACACCGATGAGCAGATAGGCCAGCGCGGTTTTTATTGCGTTTATCCATGATCGGGGTTCTCCTGTAAATCGAATAGAATCTGCGCAGTATAGGCATACTGCTTAATTTTTTGGCGAGCGAGTTAAAATTATACTGCTTTTATATCAGCCTTTTGCAACGCACACCGCGGGCGAAAGGGACGCAAAAAATTGTGCACCCTGCCGCGTTTTTATCAGCCAAAAAAATACCGCCGCCCGATACGGGCAGCGGTGCTTTTTGAACGAATCCAATTTCTCTGGCATCTGCGCACGATCCATGCGCTGCGGTTTGCTTTTTACTGCGTATTTTCGCGCAGGGCGGCCCGCATCTCCTTCTGGATCGCAGGGGTCGTTTCCATCTTCTGCATCAACGCGGCGAGCAGCTCCGGCAGCTGCTTTGCGGGCAGCTGCTCTGCCACTACAGCAGCCAGATATTCGGCATGGGACATTGCCGGCTCAAAGGTGTGCGGGCATAGGTCTTGCCGCTGCGGACAAACCGACCTCACGCAGGACGCCCTTTTCCATCAGACTGTTCAGCATCGAAAAAATCGAGCGTTCCTTCCATTTGCGCTCCACGCAGGTGGAAACGACCTCCGTCTGGGCCATCGCATGATCGGCCTTCCAGAAAATCTCCATGATCTGTTGTTCGCTTTTTGTCAGGTGCACGGTATACCTCTCTCCCTAAGGTACTGCCGCACGGCGTCTGCCCTGCGGGCCTGTGCGCCGCCCGGCGGCTGCGCACCCTCCGCCCAAAACGCTGCGGCACTGCAGACATTTTGATCTTTGCAGAGGGTACACCTCGCCTCTTTCAGCGGTGCATAGAGCCATGCGGTGTAGCCCAAAATTTCGTTTATACTTTTATAATATCCGGTTGTGAGTAAAATGTCAATGATTTTTTGCGAAATATTTTCGGGATAATAGTTACTTTGTAACATTTTCACAACTTTTCTACATTTTGCGGTGCAACTTCCTGTTTTTTCTATTTCCCACATAGATTCGATGCTTCATCAAGGTGTGGCACATGTGCGGCACAATTTGCCACACCTTGCCACACATGCGCCTCGCGCAGGTATATTACGCCGGCCCAATTCAACATCAGCTTGATTCTTTCCAGCGATCGCGCAGCAGCTTCAGCGCCCGTTTTTCCAGCCGGGAAACATTCCGCCGCGCCTATTGTAAACGATTGGCCCTAAGAAATCGCTTCCAACTCACGGAAGCGGAATTTGATGATGATTTGTTTGTTTTCGGTCAGTTCCACACGCTCGATGAGGCTGACCAGAAGCTCCCGGCTGGTGTAGGCAGAATCCAAAAACTGCTGCACCAGCTCTCTTTCTCGGTCTTCTGTGCTGACCGGGCTTTCTTTTTGTGATTCCAGCTCTTTCAGCTTCTCTTCCAGAGAAGTTCTGTCCATCTTTACTCGCTGATAGATGCGCTCGAAGTCCGCTTCGGCAAGAAGTCCGGTCAGCCGATCCATATACATCTTATCCTGGTTGGCAGTCAGACTGTCGATCTTATTCTGAATGGACTGGATTTCTGCCTCATGGTTTTCCGCCTTGCGGGCTTTCTCTACTGCATCGGCAGCAATTGGCTGAAGCTTATTTGGATCAAGATAAGCTTCGCAGACTTCTCGGACCTTTGCAAGAACTGCTTCGGTAACTACCTGTTCTTTGATGGAGTGGCAGGAACAGACGCCTGCGTTGGTGAACCGCTGGTAGGTTCGGCATACGAAAAACAATCGATCTTCGCCAGAAACCGGCGGGCGATTCAACACCGCCATGGGATAACCACATTCATGACAGAAAATCAAGCCTTTTAGTAAGAAGTCATAGGTTCTGCTGCGAGTATGCCTGCGGCTGTTGACCAACATCCGCACTTTATAAAAGGTCTCTTTGTCGATCAGCGGTTCATGGGTGTTTTTCAACTACAACCCAGTTTTCCCGATCTTGTTTCAGACATTTCTTGGACTTGTAGCTGATTTTCACCGTTCGTCCTTGAACCATATTGCCCAGGTAGGTTTCGTTCTGCAGCATTTCAGAAATGCGTTCGCTGGACCAAAGTCCGGCATAAGGACCTTTGCGTCCCATATTCCAGCCACAGTAAGTTGCAGGCGTCGGAACACCTTCTTCGTTGAGAGTCGCCGCAATCTTTCGGCAGCTCATACCATCCAATGCCATGGCGAAGATTCTGCGCACCACAGGAGCCACTTCCTCGTCGATGACAATTTCGTTTTTCTCCGTCGGATGCATCTTATAGCCATACATTGGCTTGCCGCCAATGAACTGACCTTTCCGCTGTTTATCCCGCTTGACGGATTTGATCTTCTTGGAAATGTCTTTGGCATACATATCGTTCATAATGGCACGGAACGGGGTAATGTCATTGGCGGTGGATTCTACACCGGTGTCAATACCGTCCAACAACGAAATGTAGCGCACTCTCTTTTCGGGGAAGTATCTCTCCATATAATGACCGGTCATGATATAGTCACGGCCCAGACGGGATAGGTCTTTGGTGATAACCATGTTGACCTTCTTGGCTTCGATATCCTCAATCATGCGCTGAAAGTCAGGGCGGTCAAAACTGGTACCGCTCCCAACCATCATCGACATAGGTATCGTAAACGGAAAGGCGATGCTGCTGAACAAATTCATTGAGCAGGGATTTCTGGTTGGTTACACTTTGGGATGGTCCTTCGGTCTCATCCTCTTTTGATAAACGGATGTACAATGCGACATGGTAATCCATAGGGTTGCTTATTTCTAAGTACATAGTTTCCTCCTTGAAATAAGCGACCACTCATCGCAAACATTATACAACGGGTTTCTCAGATGTCGCAAGGATGCGGACAAGATAAAGCCGAAAAGACTCCTCCAGCAACTCAGCGAGGCTCTTTTCAGCTTCGGTATATATGCAGTGCACAACAGGCAAGGTTTGTTTCATACGTTCTACCTCCTTTGTTCATCGTATGTAAAAAGGGGCAAATTTTTCTTGCCTGTCCATGTTGTGAAATCGATCCATTCCGTGACAGGAATGGAATTGTCTATGGGAAACTCGAAATTGTCCTTGGATTCCATGTACAGTGTTTAGAAAAAAAAATCCCTCTATACCAAGTTCTGTGTTGGTGTAGAGGGATTGCCTATTTAACTAAGTGACGTTGACTATGGCCTCGGCTGGCTTCTTGCAGCTCGTTGTTACTGCGGCTTTCGGATCTCCCTACTCCGTCTGCAAAACCTCCCCGAGTAGGAACAAGAACTTTCCTCCCATGTAACCGCCACATGATATTGTCAATATCACTTCCTACTGCCAAGCGCGTAGTGGTCTCTCACCACTTAGTTGTTGCCCATGCCTGGCACACTACGCCAGAAACCCGGCTCATACTTGACGTATAGCCGGGTTTCTTGAGAGGCTAATATCAATGACTGTTTTATAGATTGTGACCAAGTTTGTCATTACCTATATTTCAGAAGTTCCAGCATACTATGTTTATTTAGCTTGAACTATCACTTCTCCCTGACAATGAAGCAACTGAATCTCTAGTGTGCCTGGGATTCGCTGCGCAAATTGCGCTGGCTCTCCATCAATAGTAACGGAGTGTAGTCCGAATATTCCTCATTCATCACGGCTAGAAGTAAGCCTCCCACTCGACTGGTTTTTATACCGAATTCTAGCGCTGGAATAATCGTTAGAAAAGTGCCACTCCTCTAACCAGGTGTCAAACCCAACCGTTACGTTACCCGGCTTATAGTACGAATGATACCACACCACAAGTGGAGAGGATAAGCCACTGAACTGATGGAACCATCCTCCTCGCTCACTTTCAATTTGGATCATTTCAAAGGTGTTATAGCTGAAATCCGTCTCTTGGCTCCAGGCATGCAAGGCTGTTTTGGCAATTTTCTCTGCAAATTCCCCATATCCCAAATCCAGCATGGATTTCCAAAAAATACTGATACGGAAGCCACACACTTCCGTTCCAGTATCCATTGTCATAGTAATATCCAGCACTCTGGTCCACAGTAGATATACCTACCGGGGTAAACAGCTCTTGCTGACTTGTCAGGTGTGCAAGTAGCCGCTGGGTCTGCTCCGGGGGTTGTGACCCCCGCAATCAGCGGGGTAACGCCGTCTACACCCTTGTTATAGTTTTCTCCCGTTTCCGTTCTCAGAATACCTGCAGCGCAGAGATTTCCGTCATGTACCACATAGCCGAAATATCCGCTTTCCTCGTCCCAGGCATGGTTGACAATGGCATCTCCCCACCTGCTTTGCGTCATCGGCATATTGCTGGACATCCTGCTCGTACCCAAAATACTCCGCAATAGCCTTCATGAATTTTGCGATGCGCACCAGATGCACGCTGCTGCAAAGGGGAGCCACAGAATGCTCCAACTTCTGCTTATGCAGTTCCACCTGAGCCGGATAGTCGTCCATGCCGCTGGCGTTGTAGAAGTAATCGTACACAGTAAGCAGGCCGCTCTTATACCGGGCAGTGGTAGACCCCTCGCTTTTCCCCGCGAAAAACTGATAATACCTCCGAAGCATGGGATAGTACTGCTTGAGCCGGGCTTTGCCCTCTGGCGGCAGCTTCTGTAGCAGTTCGTAGAACAGATAAAATTGTGTGGGCACCATAGATCCGTGGAACAAAAAGGCAAAATCCTGGTTGTCTTTTTCTGACAAGTAGGTATCCAGCACATATTCCGCTTTTTGCGTGGAATACTCCAGCATACCAATCCCGATCATTCCGGAATCCCATGTATAGAGACTGTCCCACCGCTTTCCCGGGGTGTGTGGATAATCTGACAACCGTGCCTGCAAATGGGGTAGACCACATTTGAGAATATGGCCGATTTCATCAGCCGAGCAGCAAAGGCAAAGGGGGCTCTCCCGCCCGGTTGCAGCATTTTTTGCTGCTGTTCCACATAAAGTAGCCGCTTTTTCTCCAGCTGTTCCTGAGTATACTGAGCACCAGTGCTGCTGACATATAAATACTCTGTCTTTGAAGTGTTAGGCGCAAAGGAAGATCGCCTCCACCACATTGATGTGATAAAAGCCATCATCCGAGTGCTTCTGCTGAAACGAGTTGGAGAAGCTTCGGGTCAAGTCGTCATAGGTGTGGTCGGAGTTACTCATTCTTGTAACCAAGGCATCCTCAATGCAGCCGGAATGCAAGGTTCTCTTGCGTACGCGGGATTGAAAATGGTCAAACCAATCTCTTTCTCGTGATAATGATAGCGGTATTTTTGTAGTGTGTCCAGTTTCTTCTATATCCGGAATGACATTTCGCTTTGTCTGCGTCACGGTTATTTCGTGGATATCCTCCCGCTCCACAATACAGAAAAAGTCCAGCTTCACTCCATTTCCGTTGGTACCTTTGGATACCAGATCCAACTGAAACACGCCTGGCTCCAGCTGCCCCAATTTCAGGAAGGCTATTCTGGTTGTGCTTGTTTTTTCAAAAGTAATGTCTCCGTATGCAGTGGTAAATACCACATCCTCGGACTCATTCACCGTCTGGTAACGCACACACAGTACTCCATTCCGGTACTGATTCTTAATCTCCTGCCGAAATGAGATTGTGTCATCAGAATCACCGCCAAAAAAGCCTTCAGCTTCAGGTGGGCAGCCATGAATGCATAGAAGGTTTCCCCCCGCCCACACCGTCCACAAAGTCTCTCTGTTGTACTTCCCCTTTTTTCAATCCATCCGGATTGAGTCGGTCCCACGGTCTCTTTTCTGGCAAATTGCAGGTTCTGGTAGTCGATGGCCTTCCAGTAATCATGCTTTTCGGGCAGCACAGGGGTGTTGACAGTTATCTGTGGGTATTCAATGGCTGAAAGTAGATTGAGCAGGCAATTTTGCGGTCGGTCCGTGTGGTTGTGATACTCCACCCGGACGCCCCAGGTCTCCTCATCCAGTTCAAAAATTCCACATCCGCATACAACTGATCCTTCCAAATCAGCTCATACCGATATTGGAAATATCGCCCCTCCGGGTCCGCCTGCCAGGGATGATAATTGGACGGCACCGTAACATTGGGCGCTGGCACTGAGCTATTGGCATAGGTGGGATATATCACCAGGTCAAATCTGGCACCGGGAATCGCGCTCTCCTTCATCACACGTGAGAGCCCCATGTATTTCTTGGAATACGGTCCCCATACCGGCATCTGTTTTTTGCTTCTCAAGATCCATATATCCACATTCCTTTCTTGGGCGGCTTGGCTGACGGAGAAGAAATCGGCGCATAGCATAACGCCATAACTTGGCTAAATATCGTTATACGTGCGCCGATTTTATCCAACGTTTTATTCTTTTGTCTGCTTCAGTTGCAGTTTAGCGATTTGATCTTCAATCTCAATCATCTTTTTGCCAGTAAGCGGGTAGAACTTCATGGCGATTACGGAGATAATCCAGCCAGCAATGGGCATGCCGTTGTACAGGATCATAGTAACAAAAAACAACTCCGGGGTCAAGGAGTCAGTTAAGCCCATGCTAACAGACACATAGAATATCTCGCTTTGGCAGGGGATAAAAAAACACGAGCGTCTACCCCAAACGGCAGACGCTCGTGCTGATAATGCTATGTGGTTTTAACTGCCATCAAGCACGATTCGCTGATCAAGGCTTATCGATGGGAAACTTTGAAATTACCTGAATAAACGCCATAACGATAATATCATGCAGATCCTCATCTTTGCGGTTAGCACTGCGGCTCGCATTCTCTATCATGGGACGAAATAGGTCAAACATTTCCATCAAGGCTTTTTCATCCCGTTTTTAGCGTTAATCAACAGTTCGCGAAAAGAAATCATATCAATCATCCTCCAGCATTTCTTTCTTCTTTTAGCTTATGTTCTCTTTCGAAGGCTTTAGGCCTACGTTAGAGATAATCAAATCAATCGTAGAAGATGCAGATCGTAACTAATAATTTGATGAGTGGCCGCTAAAGTTAATAATCAAAACACTGATGCCCGGGGAGCCTTTCGGCCCTCCGGGCATCGTTTACATTAGTGGCGGCGCTATACATAGCTGCGGCTGATGTGCAGCGTCTGCGCCGTCTGCTGCTGGGTCTGTGCCGCACCGCCGCCGAAGCCGTACCGCAGCCGCATGATCTGCCGCTCCCGCCCGGGCAGCTGCTCCACCAAGCTGCGCAGCCGGGCCGCATCGGCACGCTGCTCGCAGTCTGCCTCCATGTCAGTCTCATCGGGCAAGGTGTCTGCCAGCGTCAGCTGACCGCCCGCCTCCAGCGGCTCCTGCAGTGAAAGCTGCGGCCCTGCCCTGCGCGTGCGGCGCAGTTCCATCCGCAGCTCATTCTCAATGCACCTGCTTGCATAGCTGGCGAACTTTTTGCCCTTGTCGGGGTCGAAGGTATCCACAGCCTTGATGAGGCCGATGGTGCCGATCGAGATGTAATCGTCCTGCGCGGCATCCCCCGCGTAGTATTTTTTGCAGATATGGGCCACCAGCCGCAGGTTGTGGCGTATCAGCGTGTCGCGTGCAGCGGCGGCGGCCGGCCCGCCCTGACGCAGGTCGGCAAAGGCCGCGCACTCCCGCTCCGGCGGCAGCGGCCGCGGAAAGGACCCCGCTCTCAAGATGCAGCGCAAGATACAGGATATGCCCTGCAGCCACCTGCAAAAAATAACCCAAAATGCCCAGCATACACACCACCTCGCGGAAATGTATGCCGGGTATCTGCTTTTTATCCCTGTCTGCAGGCTCTGTGCGGCGCTTTTTTAAAAAACGGCCCGGCACACCCGCTGCCTTTGCGCAGCGGGTGTGCCGGGCCAAGCCTGTGTTGTTTACAGCGTGAACTGCACAGCGCAGAAGGCGGCGTAGATCGCCAGCAGCAAAATGCCCTGCGCACGGTTCAGCTTGCCCTTGCACAGGGCGGGGACCGTGAGGATCAGCATAACAGCCAGCATGACCGGCAGCTCCAGCACAAGGCTGGAGTTGATGCCGAACAGAGTGGCGCTCTGCGGAACGGTGAAGGGGGGCCAGCGTAACCGAAACGCCGCTGACCAGCACCAGATTAAAGACATTGGCGCCGACAACATTGCCCAGCGAGAGATCGCTGTGACCCTTGACCAGCGAGGTGATGGCGGTGACCAGCTCAGGCAGAGAGGTTCCCAGCGCCACAAAGGTCAGCGCGATAACGCTCTCCGGCACACCCAGCGCCTGCGCAATCAGGGTGCCGTTGTCCACCAGCAGGTTGGCGCCCAGCGCAATCAGCACCGCGCCCAGCACCAGCAGCACCAGCGTTTTGGCAAGGGGCATCTCCTCCTCGGCGTCCTCATGGGCCTCGGCGGGGGTGTTTTTCATCTGCAGCACATTGACGACCATGTAAGCGACAAACATCGCCAGCATGATGATGCCCATGACGCGGGTAAACCGGCCGAACACATAGGCCGCCGCACAGTAGATGGCTGCCGCCGCAAAGAAAAAGGCGACCGGCGTCTTTAAGGTCTTGGGGTCCACCTTGCCGGGGCGCACGGCGATGGTGATGGCTGCAATCAGCGCCGCATTGCAGATGACCGAGCCGATGGCGTTGCCGTAGGCGATTTCGCCATGGCCGGAGAGCGCGGACATCGTGGAGACCATGACCTCCGGCAGGGTCGTACCGATTGAAACGACCGTTGCACCGATGAGAAGCTCCGGCAGATGAAAGCGGCGGGCCAGTGCGGACGCACCATCCACAAACCAGTCGCCGCCCTTGATCAAAAAGAGCAAGCCGACAATAAACAGCAGTACAGGGATAAGCATAGTGATTCCTCCCATAAAAAATGACGATTGATGTCGGAATTTTTATTATAACACAGCAGCCGGCCTGCCGTCAAACCCGGAATCAGTTAATAATATTAACGAAATCGAGGGTTTTGCGGCTCCTGCCGCGCGCATTTACTTACTTTATTCACGATACCGAAAAATCCCAACTGTGAGGGAGCCAAGAAGCAGCCAAGACGCAAGCACCGCCCTTTTCGACAGTCCGCCTTTCTTATAGCGCAGTTGCCCGCAGGGATATTTTGAACATTTTTACCTACTTTGTAGCAGATGCAAACACAAAGCCCCGCAGGGGCCTGCGGGGCTTTGTGCATAGAGGGGTGGGAAAGAAATATAAAAGGTCAGTGAATGTCTTGATTGATTACGAGTATCATTATAGCAGGATTTCTTAAAATGTCAAATGTCATACTTGCATTTTGGTTTTCAAAAAGATTATAATAAAACCATTGACGCTTAATTTTATTTAGCGGCAGCACAAAAAAGCATACTTTTTTCAACTTTGTTAAAGACAACAATGTCTGTATACTTCACATTATTTTTTGTGCGCATTATACAAAACAAAAAGCAAGGAGTCATTTCATGGACGAACTGGACCACAAAATCATACAGCTGTTGGCAGAAAATGCTCGTATGCCCGTCAAAGACATTGCCCAGCGGGTCAGCCTGACCAGCCCCCGCCGTTTCCAGCCGCATCCACCGGCTGGAGCAGGAGGGCATCATCGGCGGCTACACCGTTGTGCTGCGCCACCCCGATGCCCCTGCCCGGGTCGAGGCGCTGATCTCGGTGCTGGTGGACGCTGCCACCCGCGCAAGCTTCCTCTCGATGATCGAGCAGGAGTCTCAGGTGCTGCAGTGCTTCCGGGTGACAGGCAGCTACAATTTTATAATCAAGGTGAGCTGCACCGACATTGACGCGCTGGAGCATCTGCTGACCAAGATGCAAAAGATGGGCTCCACCAACACCGAGATCATTCTGAACACCCAGCTGGATCGCAACCTGACATTGAGGAATAACAAGGTTATGCTACGCTTCTGCAAAAACTGCGGCCTGCTGGTGCCGCATGACGCCCGCAGCTGCCCCAGTGCGGCGCACCGGTGCCCCCGGCCGCCTGCACAGCGCCGCAGCAGGGCCCTGCCCAGCCGCTGTATGACACGCCCGACCGGGACGAGGACGCTGCCGTCACTGCCATGAGCCAGAGCGCCACGACAGCCGCACTGATCCTCTTTGCCATTCCGCTGGTCGGATTGGTTTTGTCGGTGGTGTGGAGCTCCGGCGGCACCCGCAACCCGCCCGCCGGCGGCTGGCGCGCGCCTATCTGATCCGCACCGCCGTGGTGGCAGTCGCCTTTGCGGTGTTCCTGCTGGTCGGTGCGCTGGTGCTGAGCGCCGTGCTGCACGCCGGTCTCACCTACTACTACGCCAACCCCTATTTCTGGTAAGGAGACGCCATGAAAGCATCTGTCATCATCCCGAACCTGAACGGCGCAGGCTGGCTGCGGGATTCCATCGAATCGATCTGGGCACAGACCGAGCAGGATTTTGAGCTGATCGTCATCGACAACGGCTCCACCGATGAAAGCCTTGCGATTGCCCGCAGCTACCGCGGCCGCGACCGCTACACCCTGATCGAAAACGCCGACAACACCGGCTTTTCCCACGCGGTAAACCAGGGCATTGCGATCGCCAAGGGCGAGTACGCAGTCCTGTTCAACAACGATGCCTTTGCCGAGCCGGACTGGCTGGCGGAGCTTATCAGGACCGCCGATGCCGACCCGAAGATTTTTGCGGTCAGCAGCCTGATGCTGCGCTACTATGAGCCGGAGCTGGCCGACGACGCGGGCGATTATGTGACGATTTTGGGCTTTTGCCTGCAAGCGCGGCGACGGCCTGAAAGCCAGCCGCTACACCAAGCCCCCTGCCGCATTTTCAGTGCCTGCGGCGGTGCGGCGCTCTACCGCAAATCGATTTTGGACGAAATCGGCGTATTTGACGAACTGTTCTTTCGCCTATTATGAGGATGTGGACCTGAGCTGGCGCGCCAACAGCTACGGCTACAAAAATGTCTACTGCCCCACGGCCAAATGCCGCCACATCTGCGGTGCGACCACCGGCGCGGTGCGGTACAACCCGTTCAAGAGCATCCAGAGCGGCCGCAACAGCATTTTGCTGCCCTACAAAAACCAGCCGCTGCTGATGCTGGTCCTGAATTTCATCCCGATGCTGCTGGGCTACCTGTTGAAGGTCGTTATGTTCCGGCTGCGCGGCTTCGGCAATGACTACGCAAAGGGCTTCCACGAGGCATGGGGGCCGCCCTGCCGAAGATCGACAAGCCCAAATTCCGTTGGAAGAACCTGCCCAACTATATCTGGGTGGAGGGCAGTTTGATCGTCGGGCTGTTCCGGTATATTGTGTATCGGGTGCAGCGGGCGCTGAAGATCACCTGATCGGGTATTGCCCTGAATTTTGATGCCCCGCGGGGCGTCGGGGACGCCGCCCCCTACAACACAATACAACAAAAGCACCTGCTAGCCGGTCACACGCATACCGGTCAGCAGGTGCTTATTTTTTACGCTTTAATCCTCATCTGCAAAGTTGCCGAGGGCCTTGGCCTGCTCGATGACCTTGCTCTCCAGCATCTGGGGCAGGGTTTCATAGCGGACAAAATCAAAGGTGAAGTAACCGCGGCCCTGCGTCAGCTGCCGCAGGAAGGTGGTGAAGTCCTGCATCTCCGCCACGGGGACCTCAGCCTCCACGACCTGCAGACCGTCCTCATCGGGGTTCATGCCCAGCACACGGCCGCGGCGCTTTGTTACCTCGCCCATAATGTCGCCGGTGTTGTCCGCCGGGACATGGGCCTGCAGCGCGCCGATGGGCTCCAGCAGGACGGGGCCGGCCTCGGGGATCGCAGCCTTGTAGGCGATCTTGGCGGCCATGATGAACGCCATCTCGCTCGAATCAACGGGGTGATAGCTGCCGTCCAGCAGGGTGGCCTTCATGCCGACCATCGGGTAGCCGGCCAGCACGCCGTGCTCGGCCGCCTGACGGACGCCCTTCTCAACTGCGGGGAAGAAGTTCTTCGGCACGCTGCCGCCGAACACGTTCTCGGCAAACTCGATGCCCTCGCCCTCGATAGGCTCGAACTGGATCCAGACATCGCCGAACTGGCCGTGGCCGCCGGTCTGCTTCTTGTGGCGGCCCTGCGCCTTGCAGCTCTTTGCGGATGGACTCGCGGTAGGGTACGCGCGGGGTTTCCAGCGTGATCTCGACACCGAACTTATTCTTCAGCTTGGCAAGGGCGACTTCCAGATGCTGGGTGCCCAGGCCGCTGATGATCTGCTGCTTGGTCTCGGGATCGACCACAAAGGTGATGGCGGGGTCTTCCTCAATCAGGCGGGTCAGTGCGCCGCTGACCTTGCCCTCGTCGCCCTTCTTGGCGACCTTGACGGCCATGCGGTAGCAGCTGATGGGGTAGACGGGTGCGGGCAGCGCCACCACGCGGGCGGGGGTCGCACAGGGTATCGCCGGTCTTGGCGGTGGCCAGCTTGGCAACGGCGCCGATGTCGCCCGCCGCGATCTCGGCGGTATCGGTCTGCTTTTTGCCGCAGACAGTCAGCGTCTTGCCCATGCGCTCCGGCTGGCCGGTGCGGGCGTTGACGGCGTTGCTGGCGGCGGTCAGCTTGCCGGACAGCACCTTGATAAAGCTCAGCTTACCGACAAACGGGTCTGCCACGGTCTTGAACACATAGGCACACAGCGGCGCAGCGTCATCGACCGCGATGTCCACAGGGCTGCCGTCCTTATCCTCGGCCACGGCTGCGGCGGTATCTGCGCCGGGCAGCAGCACATTCATGTTGTAGAGCAGCATATCCAGCGCCTGCATGTTGACGGCGCTGCCGCAGAACACGGGGGTGATCTGGCCGCTGCGCACGCCGGCGGCCATGCCCTGCACGATCTCCTCGGTGGTGAAGGCCTCACCCTCGAAGAACTTCTCCATCAGGGCCTCGTCCGTCTCGGCGATGGCCTCGCTCATGGCCTGAATCAGACCCTCAAAGCGGTGGCCGATGTCAGGCACCTCGATCTGCACCTGCTTGCCGCCCTCATATTTAAAGGCCTTCTGGCTGAACAGGTTGATGTACGCGACCGTGCCGTCATCAAGGCGGACCGGCACGACACAGGGGCAGACGCTCGGGCCGAACTTGATCTTCATCTGCTCAAGGATCTTAAAGTAATCGGCGTTCTCAAGGTCGGCCTTGGTGACAAAGATCATCCGCGCCTTGTTGTTTTTCAGTGCCAGTTGGTAGGCCTTCTCTGCGCCGACGGTAACGCCGGAGCGCCCGGATACACAGATCAGCACGCTCTCCGCTGCCATGATGCCCTCGGCGGCGCCGGTTTCAAAGTCAAACAGACCGGGGGCGTCGATCAGGTTGTACCTTGATGCCCTCATACTCGACCGGCACAACGCTTGCATTCAGCGATGCCTTGCGGCGGGTCTCCTCGGGGTCGAAGTCACTGGCAGTGGTGCCGTCCTCTACGCGGCCCATACGCTCGGTAGCGCCGCTCATGTACAGCAGTGCCTCGGTCAGCGTTGTTTTGCCGCAGCCGGCATGGCCGGCCACCAGAATGTTGCGGATGTCTTTGCTTGCGTAGCCCATGGATCGTCAAACCTCTTTTCGCGCCGGGGCGTTTCCAACCGCCCTGCGGCGTAGATATTCTTTGCGGCGGAGTGAATTTTGAACACTTCCCACCTGTTTGATACTACTTTACCACATTGTTGTGGAAATTTAAACAGTTTTTTAGATTTTTTGTAAAAATTTTTAGTCAAAAGATTGTGTAAAGTGTAAAAAAAGAGCCGCGCACCGGCGCGGCTGGGAAAATTGCTTATTTCTTCGTTGTTTTTTTGCGGCGGCGGGCGCGTCCGCTGTCAGCCTTGATCTCCGGCACATAGACATTGTAGCTCAGCAGATACCGGCCGTGGGCGGGCACGCGGTAGAAGGCCGCCTTGATGCGCTCCAGCGGGCTGGAGCCTGTCTCGGCCCGCGCTGCCGCTGAGCATGATGACATACTGCATATCGCTGTAGCGGGCGGCCACATCACACTGGCGCAGCGTGGTGGTGGATCAGCTCGCCAAGCTGCTCCACCATAGTAGCGGTCTCGGCAGGCTCGGCATTCTGGCCGGGGGCCACCGTCACGATGGCCAGAAACACCGGCAGACCGTAGCGGGCCTGCACACCGCGCAGCACGCGGTAGGTCTCCCTTAAAGGTTTCAAAGTCGCAGAGGCAGGCGCCGGTGTTTTCGGTGTCGGGCAGGGGGCGGCGGTCAGGCGGGAAAGCTTGCTCTCCATGTTGCGGTCCGCCTGGCGCATCTGGCGGTAGGCAGAGCCGGCGCGTCCCGGTCAATGGCATGGTGCAGGCAGCCCATTGCGTTGCCGCGGCGGGCAAGGTCCTGTGCCTCGGTGTGGCGGCCCAGCGATTCCAGTGCCACGATCTCCTCCAGATAGAGGCGCTCCTCGTAGGGGTCCAGCTCAAGCGCGTGGGCACACAGCGATATAATGCGGCCGCTTTCGCCCCACTTTTTGCAAAGCTCCAGCAGGCCCAGAATGGCCGTGCGGTACTGCCCGTGCAGCCGGACGCTGACGCTCTCGACCCATGGCTCGGTGGCAAACTGGGGCAGCAGACGGCCCTTGTACAGGTTGACGATCTCCTCATACATGCGGCCGCGGCTCTCGGGGTCAGCCTCGCAGCGGCCTTCTCGGACAGGTCGCTGACCTCAAAACGCCTCCACGCTGCAATCCAGCGCGGGGTTCCACTGGTAGCTGCCGCGGCTGGTCTGGATGCAGCCCTGCAGCTCGGTCAGGCCCTCGGCCTCGATCATATTGCGGAAGCGGTGCAAAATCGCGCGCAGCGCCATATCCGGGTTGGTCGAGCGCTCGCCCGCCCACAGCGTATCGGTGATGGTCTTGTGGGACACCGCTCCCCGCGCTGCAGCACAGGTACTGCACCAGCGCCGTTGCCTTGCGGGACTGTGCCAGCTGGGCCAGCACCGGCCTGCCGTTTACGCGGATCTCAAAATCGCCCAACATTCTGATTTCGACTGTTGCCATGTGGTATTCCTCTCTGCTTATACAACGGGGCGCAGCGCCCCACCTTTCCCATATTGTTCTATAGTATAACAAAAAAATCAAGCGAGTTTGTCCAGCATAACATGGGATATCCCGCATTGGGCGGCGCTTCACGACACCGCCGGGTTGCTGCCGTCCCAGCTGCCGGGTTCCTCGATATACACCGGTGCGCCCGGCAGCGGCACGATCGCCTTTTGGGTACACAGCGGCACGGCATTGCCCTGCGCGTCCTTCTGGGCCACGGTCAGCACAACGGTCAGTGCCGTGACATGGGCGTACTTTTCCCCCTCGGCCTTGGTATAGCTGCGGGCATAAAACTGCAGGTTACTGATAAACATCCCCATGTAGGCGTCCTTGGGGTAGGCTGTCGTGTAGGCGTAGGCAACATAAGGCAGGTCTGTTCCTTCTGATGTCACTTTTTATGCTGGGGCTTATAGGTGTTTTCTTCCTGCTGATAGAACCGCATGTGCAGGTAACCGTCCAGCTCGTTCGCAGCATCTAGGCTCAGCAGCTGCGTTCCGTCCGCCTTTGTCAGCGCCGGGACCTTATCCTTGTCGATCAGCTCGATATGATTGGGGTAGACGCTGAACTCCAATGCCGTACCGCTGCTGACACCGGTTTTCCCTTTGAACACGGTGTCCAGATTCGTTATATCTGTTGCGCCGTCCGCAAAGCGGATATATCCGTTAGCGTTCAACAGCTCGCCGCGGATGGTCTCGATCAGCGCATCGGCCAGATTCTGGGCGCGGGTCTGCTGCTGTACCTGCATATACGCCTGCGCGCTGGGCTGTATCAGCGTGACAGCCGCAAGCGTAAACAGCGACAGCAGCACCATGCAGACAACAAGCTCGACCAGCGTTGTCCCCCTTTTGTTTTTCAGCACTCGCATCATGGTGTTTCCTGTCCCCCGCTGGTATTCGTCTGGCCCTTGCTGTAACGGTGGAAGGTGTAGGCTTCCGTTTTTGTGTTTTCCTCGTCGCCCTCCGCTGCAGTAACCTTCGCCTCAACCTTCATACCATCCAGTTTGATTCCAGATACGGAAAATACCATTGCCTCCTGACTTAAACTGAAAGGTCATATTTTCCTTACCGGCCACAGGCTGCCACTCATTTCCGGTTGCTGCGCTTCGCCCTGCGTTTTCGGTATCGGGTACAGCCCGGCGCATAATTGATATGCCGTTTCCCGCAGCGTCTCTGCCTTTTGGGACATAGCCCGGCATACCGCAGCGATACCACAAACATGGCGGTAAACATAAGCAGCAGCACAAACGACACCAGCACTTCCACAATGGTTTCTCCGCGCTGATCTTTCAGTATTTTTTTCATAGCGGTCACTCCTGTGCGGTGGTTTTCTGCTTAACGCCGCGTGTGTAGGTGATGGACTTTGGATCAGCTGTGTCAAAGTGTGGGACGATCTTTTTGATGCCTCATTGGTTTTGATTATAATTGACGAGCCACCATTAACAGCGTTAAATGTATTATTTCTATCCCAGTTATACTGTGCCGTATTATTATCCAGCGTATAATAGCGACAGCATAATGCACCGCGCGGTCATAGGTGACGGTATAGGCAAAGCTTTCCCCGCCTTTTTCTACGGTAACAGTCACATCCAGCTGCAGATCGACCAGCTTATAGTTTTCATCCTGCCAGCTATTCAAAAGCTGCTGCCAGCTATTATCACTGGTGTCCACGGACTGCCCTATACTGCCGTTCAGGTTCAGCTTTTCCGCTTCCTCGCCGGGGCGGCGGCGCAGCGTGATCTTTATTGTATCTGCGCCGTCACTGCCGTCCCCACTCAAGGCAGCCTCAAAGGTTTTGGCCTCGTTTCCTCCTCAAAGGGATTTTTGCCGTAATACTCTGACCGCATGTAGGTGTTATTGATAAATGTAGCAAATCCGCTGTTACTGTCGTTCAGCTGTTCCCCCCAGTATATCTGAGAAGCTGGTGGCAAGCTGATACACCTCTTGCTCAACAGCTGGCGGTTGGCATTGGCCGTCAGCACAGAAGCCGCATAGACCAGCGCTGCAGACAGCGCCGCAAACAATGCCCCCATGCAGAGAACCAGTATCATAGACAAGCCCTGCTTTCCCTGCAGGATGCTGCGCACTTTCCGGCACATAATGCCACCTCCTCGTATTATAAAGTAGTAGTTATTAGAGTCCCTCTCCAAGGACAAAAATGCTACAATAGACAAGGTGCTGTGGATTGGTTAATTCCTCCTACCGCAAGACGGTTCGTGAAAGGCTCCAACCACAGCCCTTTGTATTTAGTGTTCATCAGTTAAATACCGCCGGACGGTTTATGTAGAACAAGGTTACATAGCAAAGAGGTGTGGCTCTAAGCAGCACTGTAAAATAAAACGCCGGAGGTAAAAAAAGAAATGATTTTTGTTGGTATCGATGTTTCCAAGGATAAGCACGACTGCTTCATCCTCAGCTCGGAAGGAACGGTCTTGGCAGATGTATTTACCATTGCCAATAACCGCATCGGTTTTGAGACGCTTCTTTCAAGAATCCAAAGCTGTTCCCAAGGTGAAAGCAAAATAAAAAGTAGGGCTTGAAGCCACAGGACATTACAGCTACAATCTGCTGGGGTTTCTTTTTAGACAGCGGCCTGGCAACCTATGTCATTAACCCTCTGCACACGAACCTCTACCGGAAAAGTCTCAGCCTGCGAAGAACCAAAACAGATCGGATAGACGCGCGTACCATTGCAATGATGCTCATGTCTGATGTGGACCTCAAGTCCTACTCAAATACAGCATACCACAATGAAGAGCTAAAGTCACTAACCAGATACAGATTTGATAAGGTAAAAGAGCGCGCCAAGCTGAAAAGCTCCGTTGCGCGGTTAGTGAATATTCTATTTCCGGAGCTCGAAAAGCTGGTTTCAAGCCTGCACATCGCTGTTGTATACGCACTGCTGAGCAACTATCCGGGTGCAAGCTATATCGCAAACGCCAATACTGAAGAACTCGCTGAGACTCTTTGCACCGCCTCTAAAGGTCGTTATACCAAGTCTAAAACCGCGGAAATCCAAGTAGCCGCAGGGGTCTCCATTGGCTCGAAAATGCCTGCTAAGTCTATGGAGTTGAAACACACGATTGCTCTCATCCGCGAGCTGGACAAAGAAATTTCTGAGGTAGAATCCGCAATTGACAAGATTACATCTCAGATGGATTCTCCCATCTTTACAATCCCCGGTATTGGCCGACATATGGGTGCAATGATTCTTGCTGAAGTTGGAGATTTTTCCCAACTTTGCAAGCGCAGACAAGCTGCTGGCTTATGCTGGACTCTCTCCATCTACATATCAGTCAGGGCAACTGCAAAACTGTTATGCTCACATGGAAAAGCGTGGCTCCAGATATTTGCGATATGCTCTTTTCAATGCCGCCAAATATGTTTGCCTTTGGTGTCCTACATTCTCGGCCTATCTTGAAAAGAAGCGTTCTGAGGGAAAGCATTACAATGTTGCCATCTCTCATGCTGCTAAAAAAGCTGGTAAGGCTTATTTTTGCTATGCAGCGTTCTGGGAAAGCCTTCTTAGCTGATTATTAAGCGTGCGATTTTATACGGAGCGAGTATCTGACAACGGATGCTCTTGTTTGCTATACCAATTTTTACCACCTTAAAAATTTCTCTCGAAAATTTTGTTTTGGGGCTTGACTTTTTAATAGTTAGTCTTTTTCTGCTGCAGCCGTCAGGCCGCAGGCGGTTGTATGGTTTCCGCATCAGCTGCGGTCTCCGGGGTCTGGTTCGTTGGGTGCGATTCCGTGACCGCGTGGGCCAAGCTTCGCCACCCCCTGCTCTGACACCGTATCCTCTGCCACGCTGTCCTCACTGTACGGTGCTTCCTCTGCCGTCTGGGATGCCGTGCCTGTATCGTTCAGCACGACAGCACTCGACGCGGATTCTGCCGTCTTTCCGTCCGTCTTTCCGGCTGCGTCCTCATACGGCAGGGCCTGCACGGTCAGTGTGGCAGTGATTTTTTGCAGGGTATCCTGCGTATCTATGTAAACCTTGAACAGGTCAGGCAGTGTTACACGGAGCATCACTTCATTCGCGCTGTTCTTCACAACCTCCAGCATCGGGTATACATCGGCTGCGTAGTACGCCTTTGTGGTATCCTCTACCTTAGTACCTGTGATGCGCGTTGTCTGGCGCTCCCATTCGCTCCACTTCCATTCGCCTTCGTTCTTTTCAACGGTCGGCAGCAGGCTCAGGTCATACCAGACACGCTGCGCTGCTTCGTCCACAGCAGGCGCGATTTCCTTTGTCAGTGTCTCCTTTTCACCAGCCCCATTGGTCAGCGTGACGGTCTTTTTACCTTGACTATCTCGCCGATCGGGTGAGGCTTGCCGTCATCATCCGTATACTCCCGGTCATTCACCCAGACCTTTACCGTGTAGGGTACTTCGCTGGCAGAAACCGGCGTCACAGTAAACTGATAGACATTGGTCAGGCTGCGCACCGTACCGGCGTCCTTATCGTCATACAGATTGCCCAGCGGCCATTCTACTGTGCGGCGGGACAGCTGCAGCGTCGTTGTTTCCAGCGCTACACCGTTATATTCCGGATTGTCATACAGGCCGACCGTTTCCTCGCGTTCCACATTGCCGATCACAGCCGCAGGTGCATCCAGCTTGATCTTGGGCAGCTGCATTTGGGTCTGCGCGCTGTCGCGCAACATAGTAGCACCAGTTGGAGCTGGCGGTTGTGCCATCGGTGGACATGCTGCGCAGGGCGGGCAGCAGCCAGTAACCGGCATACTCCGGCTTCATGGTAAAGCTTTCATCGCCAAGCGCAAACGCTGCGCCGTCCGTTGTCGTTTCTGCCTGCGCACCGCCGTCCATCCGGCCTTCCGGCAGCAGGCGCAGCACGCGGCCGGGGTCGGTCAGCATGTCCTTCAGCGCATTTGTCAGGGCTGTCAGCTTTTGGGCCTTGTCATCCGTCCCATCCGTTGCAGCTTGCCAAGCAGATGCCAGCTTAGCGATTTCCTTGTAATCCGCGGCATCTTTAAAGAGATAGCCCATGTAGTAGTAGCTGCCGCTGCTGGCGCTATTGTCTACCGTCAGCGTCAGCTTCTCCTCGGTCAGGAACTGGGTCTGGCTCGGCGTCTGGTAGCTTAGCGCGGCTGTGGTCACAACGGGCGCAGCAAGGCGCGTTTCGACAACCAGCGGGTTGCTGTACTCGCCGTTCGGGCTGCAATACTTCGATTTGTCAACCGCATTTGCTACGACATAGAACCGCAGGGTCACGCCCTGATACTTCTCAAGGTCAACGGTGCAGCTGTTTTTCGTGATGCCCTTGCCAGTCGGCAAGCGCCGTCCAATTTTTGCTGTCAAGCTTTTCCGCGTACAGGGTATATGTCACTGTGTTCTCGCCTTTGGCGTCCGCGCTTGCGGGCCAAGTGATGTCGTAGTTCAGTGCATTGGCGCTGTTGTCGTTGGTGCGCATAATGCTGTTGACCTGACCTACCGCAGACAGACGCTGCTTAACAGCACAATCTGCCTCGCCCGCCAGACCGATTGCATTGGTGTCCCCAGTGTCCGGCTTGCGGGTGACATGCAGCCGCACCGTATCATAGCGCCAGCAGCCGCTTGCAAGGTCATCGTCCACGCAGAGGGTCAGGGGTATAGGTGCCGGTTTCGGCGTTAAATTCAGTTTTATCCGCCAGCGACACGCCGTCCTTCAGCTCGATTTTTTCCTTGCCCGCGATTGCGGTGGTTTCGCCGTCTTTTGGGTCAGCAGACCGTACAGGGGTGACATCGTAGGCATGCTTTGTTTTATCAACACTGCCATTGCCATCGGGCTGCGTCCATGTAAAGGTATAGTTCAGCTTGTTGTCGGTGCTCACTACACCCGTGGCAGTATTGCTTACCGTGGGGGCTTTCAGAAGCGTGAGGTTGAGGTCATCCTTGCGGATCTGCTTTGCAGCCATGTTATACCACTGGTCACCGGTCGCAAAAGAACTGCAGCGGGGTCAGGTGGTAATAGCTGAATTTTCCGTCCGCCCCGCGCACGATCTCGATGCCGTTGTTCCAGCTGACGGGGTTATTGTTACCCTCTCCAATAGCTTTCAAGGCCTCATCTGCGGTGATTTCCCAGCGGGTCACGACCTGCGGGTAACCGGCATCAATAGGCACCGAGATGACCTTCAGGTCGGTGTAGCTGCCGTCAAAGACCACGGCGGGCAGGTTGCTCAGCACAAATTCCGTGCCGCTGCTGTAGACCGGCTTTTCCAGCGCAGCAAGCGTCACATACTGGCCGGTCAGCGGCTGCGTTTTGGCCGCTGTACCCTCTGCCGCATTGCTGATTGTTTCATCACCGTTGTATTGACCCACCAGCATAACGCGGTAGTTCGGCACGGTGTTAGGGATCGTATCTGCGGTAAATTGCAGGTTCACGGTAATCGACAGATCATCCGCCGTGCTGCCGGTTATGACCGGCTGTTTTTATAACCGCCGTACCGTGGACAAGGCCGCTGTTTCTATTTTGATCATTGTCCTTATAGTATGTCCTAGGAATACCGATCTCCTCATCATAGCGGGCAGACTCCATCCATGCACCTGTTGCATCTGTACCCGGTTGCCGTGGCGCGCAGGCGGGTGGCAGAGCCAAGGCCGTTTGCTATCTGTGCCTCGGTGTTGCTTGCATTCAGCGTAATTTCCGTATTGGGTTGGTTCATCAGGTAGGCGGTTACCTGCCAGTTGCCCGCGTCTGCTTTGTAATCGCTTGCGTTTGTCAGCACAAGATACTGGTCGTAGGCCTGTCCACTGCTGTTCTGTTTTTCAGGCGGATTTCCAGCTTCGGGGTGGGCAGGGGGCGCACGAAGTACTGCGGGTCAGACTTTACCTCTGCCCCCGGGGTGGTTCCGTTCACGGCCTTTACACCGACACAGAATTGGCTGTTGCCAATAGCTTTCGCCAGCGCATCATCCGCGTCAAACAGATAGCGCGTGCCGTAGACCTTTATGTCTTTGTAGCCCGGTTAAAAGCCGTCTTGCTATCGCCGTCAACCTTATACAGCGTTACCAGATAATGGCTTACATTCTGTATCTCGTTCTGCGGGAAAATGCCCTTTGTGGCCGCGGCCGACCATGTCACCTCATAGCGGCCATAGACAGCGCTGCTATCTTTTTTTATGCGCAACTTGCAAGCCAGAGACCGTCCCGGGGCCGCGCTTGTCCAGAATTTGCGTATAGTAGTTCTGGATCAAGTCGTCCGTGATGTCCTTCATGCTCGGGCCTTCAACCTTGTCTTTTTCGCCGTACCACAGCAGGATGGTGGCAAGATTCTTGTTGTTGATATCCGATGCACCGGGATTGCCTGTATAGTAAATCGTAGCCAGTTTTTCATTGGCTGCAGGTATTATGTAACATTTTCTAGTATCAACCGTATTCAAATCCCGATCAAACATCATGCCTGCTGCAAAGAAACTGTTTCTGCTCTCTGTGGAGTTATCAATACCCGCATACAGCCGTGTACCGTAGTTATAATGGTTCTTACAACTTGTACCGTATTTTTTTCCTTCGTTAGCAGTCGCCTCTCCGCTTGGTGTACCTTCCGTAAGCTTCAGCAATGCCGCTATCTTCTTTTTTTCTTCAAAGCTGTTTTCGTCCATAAAGTAGTTGCCGTAGGCCACGATGTTTTCTCTTCCACGGTTCATCGCGATGGGTGCATCTTTCTGAATTCTCTCGGTTTGATTTTCAACCGATGTCTTGTTGTTGTACAGGGCAAAGCAGTTGCTGATGGTTGTGGCAGCAGTTGTTCTATGGCCATCTCCTCGGTTACCTGCAATTCCCGCAATGATATAGTCTGGATATTGCGGCGAAACATAGATTTTTGTCGCATAATTGCGGCAGCGGTCAATATAAACCTCGACCTTATTCGGAATTTTTGTTCCACCGTCGCCATATGGTCCCAGCCAGCCCATAATGCCGGCAACAAGGTTCTCGCTCGACATCTTAACATCGCCGTTCACGCAATCGACAATGTTGATGCGCAGATAGTCCTTTTTCGCCGTCCGCCATGACCACCTTGCCGAGGATACCGGCAACATCGTTGGCGCCGTGCTTTTTGTCATTCGTCCAATTTCCGCAGGACAGAATATCGCCGTGGTTCTGGCAGGAGAGGATATTTGCCGTGCCGCCGGGGGTAGGCTGGTCAAAAAAAGCCCACAATGCCGCCGACCGTGCCCGAACTGCTGCCGGAGTTGGTATTGGTGCTAAGGCTGCCGAAGTTGAAGGATTTTTCAATCGTGCCGCCGTTTTTCAGCCAGGAGGCAATGATGCCGCCGATATAGTTGGAGCCGCTGTCAAACACAGTGCCAAGGTTCACACACTCGCTGATGACCCACTTGTCATCGGTGTTCTGCTGCACGCCGATCACACCGCCCACATAGGCAATATTTTTGTTGTTTCTATGGGTCGTGTCATCGTCATTTTTATTGCTGTCTGTGCGGGTAAAGCGGCGCACGGCGGCGCAGTTGACCAGCAGCTTGACCTCGCCGGTTGCCTCGTTCATGCCGATCATACCGCCGATTTTGGATTCCTCGGTCGTGTTGTCGCCGTAGACAAACCACTTGCCGGTTGCCGCGCCTGTGATCGTGCCGTTGACGGTGTTGAAGCCTGCCACGCCGCCCAGATAGCCGCTGGATTTGCCGTTTGTAGCAGTTGTACCGCGCAGACCGACCAGCAGGTCATTTTGGGAAAGGCCGGTGGTGGTGTAGACTTCGCTGTAGTGATTCGAGGACACCGTATCAACGCCTTTAAGGCTATCATAAGCAGTGCCTTTCAGGGGTGCTGATCATGTCATTGGTGCTGCCATCCGTAAACCACTCGCCAACCTGCTTGACCAGATTTGTTACTTCTTCTGCACCGCTGCCACTGCTGCTAATGCTGCCGTTGTTTGCGCCTGCCACGCCGCCCACAAAGCCGTAGCGCGCGGTGATGATACTGCCGCCGCCTTCCCCTGTGGCAACATAGCAGGATGTAATGGTGCTGTTGTTACGGCCCGCAATGCCGCCCACGCTGCTGGCGCTTTTCAGCTTTTCCGCATAGGTCTGGCTGTCGCTCAGGCCCGAGGCACCCATCACCTGCAGCGTGATTTTGGGGCACACTGCATTCCTCAACCTTACCATTGTTCAGGCCGACGATGCCGCCCACGGTGTCCAGCACATTGGCTGCGCCCGTGGTGATGTTATCGTTTGCCGCAGTATTAGCCTTGCCCAGCGCGCCGATAGGTACACTTTTAACAGAGTGCCGCCGCCGGCATTTTCGCCGGCCACGCCGCCCAGATTCTTGTATTTATTCAGATTGTCTGTAATGTTCAGTGTAACGGCTGTTCCACTGATTTCTGCGCCCGACATATTGACGCCCGCCGCACCGCCAAGGCTGATGCTGTCTGCCCGGGCCGTAAGGCCGTTGAGCGCCAGTGCAGGGTTTTCGACCTTGCACTCGCCAATCGTACCGGCATTTTTGCCCGCAATGCCGCCCACATTGGTGGCCGGGCCATGGAAAGCAATGTTGGCACGCTCATCAAGCGTAACATTGTTGATTGTTGCCCCTGCATTGTTGATGGCCGTGACCGCACCGATGCTTTCCCCAGCAAAGGTAATATCACAGCTGCCGACAGTGCCGCCCTGAATGGTGCCGAAGTTGTTGGCCGCAATGCCCGCCGCATCGCACTTGGCAACGCCGATTTTGACGCCGCCTACAACGCTATCTACAATTTGGGCGCCGCTTTCATTGCTGCCTGCAATACCGCCCGCATTGCCGTTGGTGGCATATACCGTGTAGTTGTTTCCGTTCGGCCCTGCATTGTTGGTGCAGCGTGTAATCGTGCCTATCTGCCCGTTAGTGCCAGCCCTATTGCTGCCCGCAATACCGCCTGCAAACTGGTCATTGGCGCGCACACACGCCCCACCAATCAGCGTCACATCGGTAATATTGGCATAGTTTGCACCGGCTGCGCCGCCTGCGTAGTTCTTGGTGGCCGTGACGGTGCCTGTCACATTGCCGCCCGCAATGCTGGCTGTTGTGGCGTTGCGCGTGTTGTTGCTGCCCGCAATGCCGCCCGCATAGCTTTCTGCCGTAATGTTGACCTGCAGGGTTGTGCTGCCCAATGCGATGTTGCCGCAGTTTACGCCTGCAACGCCGCCCGCGCACTCATTCGCCTGCACCGTAACGGGGATACTTTTGGAAGTGTTATAAGTTATGTTCGCATTCGTCAGGTTCAGGCCCGCCACGCCGCCGATGATGTACCGACCGCGCACGGTGATGCTTGCTGCCGGGGCCGAGTCCGTGACCGTCCGTTGTTGATGCCAACGATGCCGCCAAGGTGAGGCATAGCCGTCCTGCTGGGTGCCCAGTGTGGCGTAGGTAGAGCAGTTTTTGATGCTGCCGCCATTCCAGCCGGCGATGCCGCCCGCCGCGCTCTTGTGGGAGACAATGCCGTAGTTGGTGCAGCCCTCCAGCGTTGTGTTTTGGGTCACACAGCCGATGATGCCGCCCGCCATATAGCCGCGGGCATCTTTACTGCCAACATAATCGTTATAGTTAAAGCTGTCGTTATACCCCGGCAGGCTGACACCGCTGCCGAGGATGCCGGTCTCGCCCCGCATTTTCAGGCTGCCGACCGATGCCGCATTGCTTTTTTGGCTTCCTGCCGTTTGTTGCGTTATGAATGGTCAGGCGGGTTTGCTGCATCGTTATAGCCGACAATGCCGCCCGCATAGGCGTTGACCTCCAGATTAAACTGGTTGGCCGCGCCGCTGAGGGCCATCTCTTTGTCACTGCGCGGCAATGTATTGACCGTCACAAGGCCGGTATCCTTCGCCACGGTGGGCAGAATCGTTGTCAAATCGTCCGGGGCCGATGCCAGCAGGCAGTTATAGCCGATGATGCCGCCCGCCAGACCGTCGGCCTTGATGCGGCCCGCCTTTGCGGTGGTTGTAAATGTGCCGACCTTGCCGCCGGATGTGGTGGTCTCTTTGATGGCAAACGCATCTTCACCGGCTGCGGCCACCGGCATGTTAGCGCCGATGACACCGCCCACACAGAGCGTGCCGCTGATTTCCGTCACCTTTATATCGGCCGCGGGCAGGGGCCGGGGCAAGGTTCAGGCCGATCATACCGCCGACCGCCTTACCGCCCACGACCTCGCCGCTGACGGTCAGCAGCGAGGTGCTGGTATTTGTAATTTTCGCCGTTGCATCGTTGCAGCCGACCAGACCGCCGACAAAATCATTGCCGCAGATGACCGCGCCGATCTGCACCGTGGTTGCCTCATTGTCCCCATGTAAGCACGGCATTTTTGCCGTTGCGGCCGACCAGACCGCCCACATAGTCCGCGCGGGTGGTCGTTTCTTGATTGCTTGCATCTTTATAGGTGCTCAGCGCCTGCAGCAGGGCGCTGCGGCTGCTGTTGGTGGCGGTGTCCGAAGCCATGCTGCTGACACAGTTTTGAATGGTGGCAGTTGTATTTGCTGCGTTGGTGCCGCCCCATTCGGCATCGTTCAGGCCCGCAATGCCGCCCACATAGGCCGCATTTTTGCCAAGGCCCGCCACAAGGCCGCTGTTGGTAACGCCGCTGACCGTGCTTTTGGCTGCCGTTGACCGACACGACACCACCCACATAGCGGTTGCCCAGCACGGTGCTGCTGTTGCTGCCGCCGGTTATTTTAAGCTGGCTGCCGCTGAAGCCGCCCGCCATGCCGCCGACAAAGCAGCGGCCCAGCACATAACCCTTTTGCGTGGTGCAATTATCCAGCTTACACCCGCTGGCAAAGCCCACCAGACCGCCGACAAAATCACCCTTGAGCGGGCTATCATCGGTGAGTGCGCCATCGTTAGCATACCCGCCCTTGACGGCGGTTTTCAGCTGTGTTTCGGTCATATCGCGGCGGGTGGTGCTGGTGCTGCCGCGCAGCGTGACATTTTGCAGTAGCCCGCAATGCCGCCGAAGAACTGGCCCAGCACGCGGCTGTTTTCACCCTCGGCGCTGCCAAGGTAGTTGGCGCCCACGCTGACCGTACCCTCGTTCTGAAGGCCGGTCAGGGTGACATCCGCACTGCTGCTGTTACTGTTATAGAGGTTGCCCACAACGCCGCCCGTAAAGGCGCTGCCGATGACGGCGGCCTTGTTGGTTATGGTTTTTTTATTGATGGGGTCTGCCTCAAGCTTCAGGTTGGCGGCATCCATCGTGCCGACCACACCGCCCACACCGATGCTGCGCCAGACTGAGTTTTCTCCGCTGGCAGCTGCGGCGTAGCGTGCCTGTTCTGTAAGGGGTTTCGACCGCAGCTTTTGGGCTGTTGTCCTGCAGCAGACCGGCTACCGTCACATTGGCATCCACCGTCAGCGCGGAAATTGTTTGCGTCTGGCCGTTTTTGGGTATGGCAACGCCCACGAGGCCGCCAATGCCGCGCGGCTCGTTTTCATAATAGGCTGTGCCACTTACTGTTGTGCGGGCTGTCGCGGTGGCGGTATCGTCAAAGGGCAGCATTGCCAGCACCTGCGCGGAAACCGCATTGTTTTTGCCGTGGGTCAGGGTGCATTTTTCCAGCGTGCCGGTGTTGACGCCGCACAAAGCACCGACCGCGCGGATGTCGCGGTACGCGCTGTCTTTTGTGTCCAGCGGCTTCAGGGGGCTGTGGTCCCGGTCAGCGGCAGGGTGCCTTTTGCGCGGGTCACAATTTCAACATTGACCTGCACATCGGCATCGCGCAGGGTCATGTTTTGGATCGCGCCGTTATTTTCGCCCACAAGGCCGATGTAGCGGTCAAGCAGTTCTGCCTTACCCTGTCTGCCGGTTTGGGAGACAGAACTGCCGCGCAGCTGCAGGTTCATGATGGTGATATTTCCGCCGTCCAGCGTTACATTTTTGGGCAATGTCAGAATGGTCGGCCACGCCACGGCCTCCTCTGCCGAGGGGACCTTGGCCTCCGGCGGGAAGTTTTTGCCCTGCGCCGGGCAGTAGACCGTAACGCTGCCGCCGGTCCAGTTCAGGCCGGTGGCGCCAAGGCTCTGCGCGGCGAGGGTGTAGGCGGCAGTCTGACCGGACGCCCAGTTGTCCGCCCAGCGCAGGTTGTACAGATGGCGGAAATAGGTAAGGTTGCCCTCAGTGGCTGTTGCCTCTTTTTGCAAACAAGGCTGTTTTCCACATTGGTGTCGGCCGGGGTGCTGGGGGGTATAGTTGCCGGAATAACCGTCCCGCGCCTTGGCCTGTAGCGTGACATAGAAATCCTGCGGCCCGCCCGACATCAAACGGGTGATGCTGTACAGGCTGCTGTCGGTCACACTTATGCTGTTTGCCTTCACGCCGCTGTCATTCTCGCAGGAGCGCAGCAAATCAGCGCTGGCCATAGCGTCCAGCGTCAGGACAAAGTTGCCCTTGTTGTAGCTCAGGGGTAGTAGGGGTCTTTTTTTCTCCTCTGTTTCCTTGCCAGCCGCATCATAGCTGTAGATTGTTGTTTTCAGCGGTACCGGCTCATTAGTCTTGACTGCCGGCAGCTCCACCTCGATCTCAAACAGCTTTTTCGTGCCGTCCTCGCTGTAGCCTGTTGCCACATACTGCACCTGCGTGTCGCGGGTCACATCGCCGCCCCAGCTCAGGGTCAGCGTTTCGGTGTTGGAGAGGCGCGGGTTCTTGACCTTCAGCTTGGTCTGTTGCAGCTCGACCACATTCACACGGTCCTCGGCCGAGTAGTAGCCCACAAGGCTGTCATGGCGGCGGTGGTCATAGCTCCGGTCATAAATGTTCGTTGCGCCGTCCTTTTCCTCAAAGCGCAGCTTGTCGGCGTTCGTGTCATAAAACACTGAGTACACCTGCCCGCTGGCGGCATCGATCTCAACGCAGATGGCCGCATTCAGCAGTGAATCATCGTAGATGTAATCGCCCAGCAGCTCACGCAGCAGTTCATTGTCGCTGTCATCATCTGTTACTTTATCATAATACAGGGCATAGATATTTTTGTTCAGCTCATCGGCCTTCTGCGCGGCGGGGCCAAAATGCGCGCCTGCCTGACCGTTCAACAGCACCTTCTGGCGGAAATCGTCCAGTTCGCCCGCTGTGTCCCTGCGGGTCAGGGCGATCTGCGCGGTCTGGAAAAGGGTGCGGGCGTTTGCCTCGTTCTTCTCAAACCGGGCCAGACGGGTATAGGCAATCAGGCCGCCCCCCACAAGGGCCGCCAAAATTGCCATGATCGCCAGCACAACCATAAGCTCCACCATCGTGAAGCCGCTGCTTCTGCGCGTTTTCTTGTTGCAATGCACCATAGATGCTCCCGTTTATATCACGGCATTGCCTCATATTCCCGCCCGGCAGACGCCGTAGCGGCCGTTGGAATTTGCGGCAGCGCCCTGCAAATTTGTACAGTAAGGCATAATAAGACTATATATGATGGTATTATACTCGGTTTGTGATCTTTTCGCAATAAGTGTGGTGAGATTTCGACAAATTTACACCAAATATAGTGTTCTATACGGGCGGCACATACTATTTTGACAGATTTTGTGTTACATTCCAACAATAATGTGGGATTTTTTCGTGAAATTTCTTGCAAATACAGCCTTTGCAGGGTATACTGGTTAGTGTGTTATATATAGGGCAATACCGCATAATTCTAAGTGCCGATACGGCGAAGCGAGGTGCGGCAGCTGCTAAGCCAAAAGCGCAGATAATACTGGATGTCTTATCGAGCATTTTGGCAACGCAGATGCCGTACCGCAGCCGCCGGAGCGGCGCTTAAGCCGTCAGGCGGGAATTGTGCGGTATTGCCATAGAAGTAGAGGAAGTGAAACCATGCTGGCAGCACGACTGGGCGCCTGGCTGCGCAACACCGGGGAAAAATGGGCCAGGACCTCCTTTGCTGAAAAGCTGGCCCTGCTGCTGGCATTGCTCGCTGTGATCTATACCGTTGTGACCGGCGCGGCCGAGCTGCGCTATCAGGCCCGCGCGCGGGAGGCGCTGGCCCAGATCAAGGCGGCGCGGCTGGCCGCCGGGGCTGTGTCCGCGCAGTGCTATTCCACCGGGCGCACCTTTGCCGACCAGACCACCGCAGACGGCTTTGCCGACGGCGTGGCTGAGGAGATCGAGACACTGGGCGCACTGCCCGGCAGCGTGAGCCTTTTGCAGGTGGCGGACAACGGCTACACCGTGCAGCGGCTGCTCTATCAGGAAAACAGCATCTTCGCCGTCTATGACGCTGCCGAGGGCTACCGTGTCTTCCGCGCGGAGGACCGCCTGCATTACCTGACGGAGGCGAGCCATGCTGCTGCTTGAGTGCCTTTTGGATCTGATCCGTTTTTTGCTGGGCGCGGCGCTGTTCAGCTTTTTATGAATGTCGTGGCCTGGCGGCTGCCCCGGGGCATGGACCCCTGCAGGGGCGCAGCCACTGCCCGCAGTGCGGCCATACGCTGGGCGCGCCCGACCTTGTGCCGGTTTTCAGCTGGCTGTTTTTGCGCGGGCGGTGCCGCCACTGCGGCGCGCGCATCCCGGTGCGGTATTTTCTGGTCGAGGTGCTGGGCGGCGTGCTGGCGCTGGGCTGCACCCGGCGCTTCGGCACCGCGCTCAGCCTGACGCAGGGGCTGTTCGGCATGAGCTGGGCGGCGCTCACCGCGCTGTCGGTCTGCGGCATTTTGCTGAGCATCGCGCTCATTGACGCCGAGACACAGCTTATCCCTGACCGGCTCAATCTCGCGTTGGCGGTCTGCGGCGTTGTAGGGACGCTGCTCTCCCCCGCCGGGTGGCTGCCCCACCTGATTGGGGCGTTCTGCGTCAGCGTGCCGATGCTTTTGCTCTGCCTTGCCATTGACGGCGCGTTCGGCGGCGGCGACATCAAACTGATGGCGGCCGCCGGGCTGTTTCTCGGCTGGCAGAACACGCTGCTGGCGATGTTTCTGGGCATTCTGGGCGGCGGCCTTTACGGCATCTGGCTGCTGGCCGCCAAAAGGGCCGACAAAAAGGACCACTTTGCCTTCGGCCCGTTTTTATGTGCGGGCATCGTAATCGCCATGCTTTTCGGCGAGCCGATCCTGCAATGGTACTGCGCGTTTTTGTAATGGTGCAGCACCCGCCTGATCTCACTATCCGTTCGGAGGTTTCTCCCCTATGCCACAATTTCGTTATACTGCGACCAACGCTCAGGGCAAGACTGTCCGCGGCATGGCTGACGCCCCCAGCGAGGAGGCACTCTACACCAAGCTGCGCGATGACGGCCTGTACATGAGCGAGGCGCTGCAGACCAAGCGTGTCCGCAGCACCTTCCGCCCGTTAAAGACCGCCGTGCTGGCGGATTTCTGCCGCAATCTGGGCACCCTGCTGACTGCCGGTGTGCCGCTGGTGCGTGCCTTCCGCATCATGGCGGATGAGCGCAGCATCGACCCGCAGCAGCGCGCCCTGTACGAGGCCGTGCTGGGCGAGCTGCGCAAGGGCATCCCGCTGTCCGATGCGATGGAGTCCTGCGCACCGGCGTTCCCGAGCCTGCTGCTGGCGATGATCCGCAGCGCCGAGGGCACCGGCAGCATCGACCACGCCTGCACCCGGATGGCCACCTACTATGAGCGCGAGCATAAGATGAACCAGCAGGTCGGCAACAGCATGATGTACCCGCTCATCCTCTGCGTGCTGATCGTGGCGGTCATTGCGATTCTGATGACCTTTGTGCTGCCCCAGTTCAAGCCGATGTTTGACCAGATGGAAAAGCTGCCCTTCCTGACGCAGCTTCTGTTTGATGCCAGCGACTTTGTGGGCGCCAACTGGCCGCTGCTGCTTGTGGCGCTGGCGCTGATCTTCTTCGGCTTCAAGCTGCTTTTGGCCCAGCCCCGCATCCGCCGCCAGTGGGACCGCTTTATCCTGCATGCGCCGGTCGTGGGCGTGCTGAACCGCAAGATCTGCACCGCCCGCTTTGCCAGCACCCTGTCCAACCTGTACGGCAGCGGTGTGCCCATCATCACAACACTGGGCGCTGCGCGCGATTCGATCGGCAACCGCTGGATCGAAAGTCAGTTCGGCACGGCGCTGGACAGCATCCGCGCCGGCCACAGCCTGTCGCAGTCCATCGCCGCGATCGACGGCTTTGAGGTCAAGCTGGCCTCCTCCATCGCCGTTGGCGAGGAGACCGGCAAGCTGGACAGTCTGCTGGCCACGATCAGCGAGACGCTCGACTACGAAGCCGAGATGGCCACCAAGCGCCTTGTCACCCTGCTGGAGCCTGTGATGATCGTCATCATGGGTCTGGTGGTCGGCGGCGTTGTGGCGGCTGTTATCGTGCCGATCTACCAGTCCTACGGCACCATCGGCGCATCGTCCGGCGCCATTTAAACTATATTCCGGAGGGTTCCTCATGGCATCACTTACCTCTTTGTATCTGTGCAGCCGCACGGTGTACGCCGCGGTGGGCAGCCCCACTGCCAAGGGCGCACGGATCACCGCCGCCGCCGCGGCCCAGCTGCCCGAGGGCTGCCTGATCAACGGCGTCATTACCAACGAGGCCGACCTCGCCGAGGCGCTCAAGGCCTTTTTTGCCCGCCATAAGCTGCCCACCGGCCGGGTGGCGCTGATCGTAGGCGGCAGTCAGTTCGTACACCGCGTCATCTCCCTGCCCGCCATGAGCGAGAAAAAGCGGCTGGCCGTGCTGGCGCATGAGCTTTCGTCCGGCGGTGCCGAGACAACGGCCCCGCTTGACGACTATATGCTGCTGGCCCGCGATGTCAAAACCCGCGCCGACACGGTGCTGGCCACCCGCGTGGAGCAGAGCGTCATTGCCGGGTATGCGGCGCTGGCCAAGGCGGCCGGCTTCAAGCTGTACAGCATCGATCTGGGTCTGGCCGCCCCCATCAAGGCGGTGCGCACGATCCCTGCCCTGCAGAGCGAGACCTTTGTGCTGCTGCATTTTGATGATGACACCGTCTCGGCCTGCCTGTTTGTGAAGGGGCAGTACACCTACTCGACCCGCAGCCGCCTGTTCAACCCGCGCGGCTCGGCAGAATCCGGCGCCGAGATCGCACAGAAGCTGTCGGGCATCCTGCAGTTCCACATTGCCGGCAAGAGCGAAAATCCGATCACGACCGTCTACTTTGCCGGTGCAGACGCCGATGACCTTGCCGTCTGCCGCCCGGGCTGTGAGGCGCTCGCACTGCGGGTGGCGCAATTCCCGGATTCGCCCACCGTCAAGCTTCCTGAGGGCACAGCCCTTGCGCAGACGCTCTCCGCCGCAGGCAATCTGATCGCGCGCTGACCCGCGCACCAACTATACAAGCCGGGGAACATACAAATTATGGCTATGAAACAAAACAACTTTTATCTGCGCTGGCAAAGGCCGCAGGCGCCGCCAGAGTGAGCAGCGCAGCCGCAGCATCCGGACCGCTGCCCCCGGCATCGCCGTGGTAGCCGCCGCCCTGCTGGGCTGGGGTGCCATGACGCTGTACACCGCCTCCCTGACCAGCCAGCGGCAGGACATCGTAAACTGGTGCAATGACAACAGCGCGTCGTTCCTTGCCTCGAATCAGGACGCCGAGGCGGCCGCGCAGTTCCGCTCTCTGACGCAGTATGCCGACGGCATGACCGACCTGCTGGACGGCTACCCTGATGACAAGCAGCCTGCTGCACCGGGTCGAGGCGGCAGGCGGCGCTGCCATCACGATCCAGTTCACCAGCTACGACGCCGCCACGGGCGAGCTGCAGTTCAACGCCAACTCCAGTCAGGTCATCGACATTCCGACCTACATTCGCTCGCTGCAGAGCTGCGGCGTTTTTTCGACCGTGAGCTATACCGGCTACAACGCCGATGATGACGGCTATTCCATCGACCTGCGCTGCGTTCTGGCAGCGCCGCAGTAAGGGGGTGCGGTTATGGATATTGCACCGATGACCAAGCGCGACAAGATCCTTTTGTATGCCGTGCTGATGCTGGCCTTTATCGTGCTGTATGTGCGGTTTTTGCTGATCCCCGGCATCGGCAGCCTGCAGCAGGCCCGCGCCGATCTGACCGAGGCGCAGGACGCCCAGATCACCATGCAGGAGACGATCCTGCAGGCGGGCGTGAACGCCGCCGACAAGAATACCGCCTGGGGAGAGCTGCAGACTGCCAACGCGCGGTACTACAGCATCCTGACCAGCGATGAGCTGGACACGCTGGTGACCGGCCTTGAGCTGAACCACAGCATGCAGCCCGTCTCCCTGAGCATCGGCCAGCCGCTGACCCAGAGCATGACCGGCTACATTGCCGGTACACAGGCCGGGCAGAGCCCCGCCCCCGCCGGCAGCGCTGCGGCCGCCGTCACGGCGGATCAGGTGGACACCACCGCCGCAGGCAATGCCCTGCTGCAGCAGTTCCTTGCCGCCGACCTTGTACCCTACTATGACCAGCCCGGCTACCTCCAGACCTCCGATGTGACCTTCAGCTGCTCGGGCGAGGCAAGCAATTTTCTGAGCCTGCTCGATGACCTGGCGGACAACTATCCGTCCATCCAGCTGCAGAACTTTTTCCATCACCACCCGCAGCTTTGCCGCAGCGGACGGCACCTCGTCCAGCGGCAGCATCTACAATGTGACGCTGCGCGTTGTACTCTGTGACAAAGGAGGCGTACAGCCGTGAAAAACATCCGTCTTGGCGATGTTCTGATCGAGTTCGGCTACATCACGGCCGAGCAGCTCAACGCCGCCCTTGCCTACCAGAAGGAGCACCGCGACCTGCGTGTCGGCCAGGCACTGCAGGAGCTGGGCTATGTCAATGAGCGGCAGGTCCTGCAAGCCCTTGCCAAGCGCCTGCAGATCCGCATGATCGACATTGAGCACACCAACGTTGATGTGACGGCGGTTGAGAAGGTCCCGCAGGAGCTGGCGCATAAATATGACATGCTGCCCATCGCGCAGAGCGGCCATACGCTGACCATCGCCGCCAACGACCCGCTGAACTACTACGCCATCGAGGACATCCGCCAGCTGACCGCCATGGAGCCGGAGATCGTGCTGGCCGAGCTGGAGCCGCTGCGCCGCGCCATCCGCTACTATTACGCCGAGGTCAGCGCCCGCAAGGCAGCCCGCAGCGCCAACAGCAGCGATATGGCCGCCGCGCAGACCGAGGACCTCGCCATCGACATGACCGCCGAGGGCGGCGATCTGGACGCGCCGATCATCCGCCTGCTGAACAGCCTTGTGCAGCGTGCCGTGACGACCACCGCCTCGGATATCCACATTGAGCCGTTTGAGGGCGAGACAAAGGTCCGTATGCGCATTGACGGCGTCATCATCGACTATGTGACGCTGCAGCGCGCTTTGCATCAGCCGCTCATCGCCCGCATCAAGATCATGTCCAACCTTGACATTGCCGAGCACCGCATCCCGCAGGACGGGCATTTCCGCGCCCGGCTTGAGACCGGCCCCGATGTCAACGTCCGTGTCTCGATCCTGCCGACCGTCTTTGGCGAGAAGGCCGTGCTGCGTATCCTATCCAGCAACACCTACATTAAAAATGCCAACCACTTTGGCATGAACGATGAGACCTACCGGCGGTTTTTGCCGCTGCTCAACCGCCCCAACGGCATCGTCTACCTGACCGGGCCGACAGGCTCCGGCAAGACGACAACGCTCTTACATGGTCCTGCAGACCATCGCCGAGCGGCAGGTCAATGTCTCGACGATTGAGGACCCTGTCGAGCGCAATCTGGCCCGCATCAACCAGACGCAGGTCAACAACATTGCGGGCCTGACCTTTGAGAGCGGTCTGCGCGCCCTGCTGCGTCAGGACCCCGATGTCATCATGGTCGGCGAGACCCGCGATACCGAGACGGCGTCTATCTCGGTCCGTGCGGCCATCACGGGCCACATGGTCTTTTCGACCCTGCACACGAATGACGCGCTCTCCTCCATCGTCCGTCTTGAGGATATGGGCGTGGAGCGGTACATGATCGCCAACTCGGTGGCCGGGCTGGTCGCCCAGCGCCTGATGCGCCGGGTCTGCCCCCACTGCGCCCGGCAGATGCCCGTCACTGAGGAGGAGCGCACCTATCTCGGCCCCGACATCCCCTTTGTGCGGCGCGGCAGCGGCTGCACCCAGTGCAACGGTACCGGCTACCGCGGCCGCGTGGCGATCCACGAGCTGGTCATCATCAACCGTGAGCTGCGCGAGCTGATCTCCGCCGGGGCCACGCAGGAGGAGCTGACCGATGCCGCCCGCCGCAATCAGGGCATGACCAGCCTGCGCGAGGCCGCCCTGCAGCTTGTGCGCGAGGGCGAGACCACCCCGGAAGAGCTGCTGAAGATCACCTTCTATGAGGAATAAGGGGAACGGGTGCTGACGGCAGCGCTCTCTCCCGCTCCTCTTTCTCGAAAGTGAGGTATGTCCCATGCAAATCCATGAACTCACCGCGCTGGCGCGGCAGATGAAGGCCAGCGACATCCATCTCTCCGAGGGGCTGCCCCTGATGTTCCGGGTGGACGGGCGGCTGATGCAGCCCCCCGTGCAGATGAGCGCTGACGAGACCCGCTCCCTGATCCTTGGGCTGATGGACGAGGCGCACCGCGAGGCCATTCTTACCGAGCGGATCGATGCCGATTTTGCGCTGGTCGCACCGGACGGCACCCGCAGCCGCGTAAATGTCTTTTTCCAGCAGGGGCGGGCTGCGGCCACGCTGCGCCTGCTCAACGATGCCATCCCCACGCTGGCAGAGCTGTCGATGCCGCCCGTGCTGACAAAGCTGGCGGACGAGCCGCGCGGTCTGATCCTTGTCACCGGCCCCACCGGCAGCGGCAAGTCCACCACGCTGGCCGCGATGATCGACCATATCAACAAGACCCGCAGCGACCACATCATCACGATCGAGGACCCCATCGAGTATGTCTATCAGGGCAGGCAGGCGCTCATCCACCAGCGCGAGGTCGGCGCGGATGCGCGCAGCTTTGCCTCGGCGCTGCGCAGCGCCCTGCGCGAGGACCCTGATGTCATTCTGGTCGGCGAGATGCGCGATTATGAGACGATCTCCGCCGCCGTCACCGCCGCCGAGACCGGCCATCTGGTCCTCAGTACGCTGCACACGATCGGCGCAGCCCAGACCATTGACCGCATTATTGATGTCTGCCCCGCCGGTGCGCAGAACCAGATCCGCGGCCAGCTGGCCGCCGTGCTGCGCGGCGTCATCACCCAACAGCTTCTGCCGCTGGCCGGGGGCAAGGGCCGCTGCGCCGCGACCGAGATTCTGGTCGGCACCGATGCCGTGGCAAACCTCATCCGTGAGGGCAAGTGCTACCAGATCCCAAGCATCCTGCAGTCCGGTGCCGCACTGGGCATGCACAGCCTGAACGCCGATCTGGCGCGCCTTGTCAGTATGGGCCGCATCACCCTCGAGGCCGCCGAGCGCTGCGCCACCGACAAGAGCGATCTGAAAAATTACCTGTAAGCAAAATAAAAAAGGGTATCTGCCGTTCATGCGACAGATACCCCTTCTTTTTTACCGACTCGCAGGTTCACGTTGTCAGCCTTCCCCCTTGGGGGAAGGTGCCCGAGGCCCCGCCCGAGGGCGGATGAGGGGCAGCCCCTGCGGTGATTCCCCGTTCGCGCTCTGCTTTTCGCAAGCTCATCCCTCATCCGGCCCTGCGGGGCCACCTTCCCCCACTTGGGGGAAGGCAAAGTTGCCGCCCATTCACGGGCAAAGCCCCTCCGGCCATCGCCGCCGCGCCCCTCACTTTTCTGCCCCTTCCTTCCCCTGCGCCAAGATCCTTACCAGCCACCCGGGCACGGGCGCGCCCATGGCGGCGGCGTTCTCGGCAATGCTGCCCAGCTCCGTAAAAATATACCATACCAGCACCACGGGCAGCACCACGCCGTTCGGCTGCAGCCCCAGCCCCGGCAGGTTGGCAACCGCCATGCCCAGCACGCCGTCGGTCAGGGCGCTTACCAGCACCACAACGACCATACCGGCCTTGTGCCAGATACCGGCGCGGGCCGCCGCGCTCGACCACTGCCCCCGGCAGGCCGCCGCCGCGCTGCCGCTGGCCCAGTCCAGCGCCATGCAGGCACCCCACGCCAGCACCAGCCAGCCCAGCCAACCGAACACCGCCGTAAAGGCCCCGCAGGCTGCCGCCACCGCTGCCTTGCTGCACTGCAGCAGGTTTCGCTTTTCCATCATGTATCCTCCCATCTGCTCTTGTACAGGCCCGCCTGCACCAATCCGCGCTGCCGGCAGGCGCAAGCACCGCATCGGCGTCACCCTGCGTCACCGGCCCGACTGTCGATAAGCTGGCGCTTTTGCGCCGCCGTACACGCCCGGCGCGTTGGCGCACCGGCGTAGGCGGTCGGGTCAGCCCTGTGCCGTTTGCTGCGGCGCGCACCTCAAAAATGACAGTGCGGGTAGGGCGGGTCGGCCAGCGCCGCCCGGTATCGCCCATAACGCCGCGCGTCCCGCTGGCCACCCGCTGCCCGGCCTTGACCACAACCGTGCGCAGTGGGCAAAAGGGAAAAATTCACCGCATCCGGGGTCTGCGCGCGGTCAAGCTGCACACACGAACATACTGCAGCCCCTCCCAGGTCTATTCTGTCGGTCGCTCACGATGCGCGCCCGCGTCACCCGCCAGGTGATCCCGCTTTCATAATGGGCATCACGATCATCGAACCCACCAGGTCAGACCGCCATTA